>ERZ772912.10-NODE-10-length-125337-cov-12.908143_pt1 | contig 125337 bp, 98 predicted proteins | sample MGYA00512119_ERZ772912 | MGnify/ENA primary metagenome ERZ772912 (study PRJEB29015, sample SAMEA2738048) | human oral metagenome | biome: human oral; feature: human-associated habitat; material: saliva | place: China | collected 2230 ...
CGGGACCTCCATCTTACCAAGATGGCGCTCTACCACTGAGCTATCGGGGCAACAGGTAAAACTATACAGGTCTTCACGAATGCTCGCAAGCGGAGAAGCTATGGCATATGCCACATTTATGCTTGGTTGTTCTCCACGCTGCCGCCCGAGAGCCCAGCATTAACCGGGAACCACCGCAACAGCTGATGCAAACACATCAACACACAAATACATAAAGACCGGCAGGAGAGTTCATCACTCCCCTGCCGGTCTTTGAATCATATGCGGATGATAAGGCTGCTAGCCGATAGCCTCAGCAAGCCACTCATACCGCAGATCCGGGCTTAACCGAAATCTTAGTAGCGCTTGCCGCGGCCACCGAAGTCACGGCCACCGTCACGGTTACCGCGGTAGCCGCCCTCACGACGGTTATCACGGCCGCCGAAGTCGCGACCGCCAAAGTCACGGCTACCATCCCGGTTGCCACGGTAGCCGCCATCGCGACGGTTATCACGGCCGCCGAAGTCGCGACCACCGAAGTCACGGTCGTTGCGCTTGCCACCGAAATCACGGCCGCCACGCTTGAAGTCGCGGTCACCGCCGAAGTCACGGCCACCGTCACGGTTACCGCGGTAGCCACCCTCGCGGCGGCCACCTTCACGACGACCACCCTCGCGGCGATCGAAGTCGCGGAAACCGCCCTCACGACGGCCACCACCGAAGCTGCGGCCGCCGCCGCCACCCTTGGGACCGTTGTCCTTGCGGATGTTGATGAACTCGCCAGCAATCTTGGTGTCGCGCAGGCGATCGAAGAAGTCGCGGGGCAGGTCCTCGGGCAGGCCAACAATGGTGAAGTGCTGGCGAATGTCGATGGAGCCAATCTGGGAGCCCTTAATGCCACCCTCGTTAGCCAGTGCGCCCACAATAGCGCCTGCGGTCACGCGGGAGGAACGGCCAACGTTCAACTTGTAGTTGACCATGCCCTCGTCGTTGTGTGCGCGCTTTGCCTTGCGGCCGCCGCGATCAGAATCCTCATCAGAGAAGGGGCGGGACTTGTTGGCGATATCTTCGCTCTCATCGAGGAAGAAGGGACGACCCTGCTGGGCGATAACAGCCAGTGCAGCTGCAATGTCCTCAGCGGTGGTGTCGTGCTCGTTCTCGTAGTCCTCGATAATCTGGCGGAAGAAGCTCAGGTCCTCAGATTCGATGGTCTCGGTAATCTGCTGTGCGAAGCGCTGCTTACGGGTCTCGTTCACTGCCTCTGCGGTGGGCATGTGCATCGGCTCGACCTTCTGGCGGGTTGCCTTCTCGATCTGACGCAGCATGTACTTCTCACGCGGGGTGACGAAGAGGATTGCGGCACCTTCGCGACCTGCACGGCCGGTACGACCGATGCGGTGAACGTAGGACTCGGTGTCGTGGGGGATGTCGTAGTTGACGACCAGGGAGATGCGCTCAACGTCCAGACCGCGTGCCGCCACGTCGGTTGCCACGAGGATGTCGATGCGGCCGTCACGCAGGGCGTCAACGGTGCGCTCACGCAGCTGCTGGGGGATGTCACCGTTAATCGCTGCTGCCGCGAAACCGCGTGCCTTCAGCTTGTCGGCAACTTCCTCGGTTTCCTTCTTGGTGCGCACGAAGACGATGATGCCGTCGTAGTTTTCAACCTCGAGCACGCGGGTCATTGCGTCCAGCTTGTGGGAGTGCATGACCTGCATGTAGCGCTGGCTGATGTTTGCGCTGGTGGTGGTCTTAGCCTTGACGCGAACCTCGACGGGGTCGTTCAGGTACTGCTGAGCGATCTTGCGGATCGAGTTGGGCATGGTTGCGGAGAAGAGGGCAACCTGCTTGTTGTCGGGGGTACCCTCGAGGATCTTTTCCACGTCTTCGGCGAAGCCCATACGCAACATTTCGTCTGCCTCATCGAGTACCAGGTACTGCAGGTTGGACAGGTCCAGGGATCCCTTTTCCAGGTGGTCAATCACGCGGCCGGGGGTACCGACGACGACCTGCGCACCGCGGCGCAGACCGGCAAGCTGCGGGCCGTAGGGGGAGCCACCGTAGATGGGCAGGACGGTGAAGTCCTCCATGTGGGTTGCGTAGGAGGAGAAGGCTTCTGCAACCTGCAGAGCCAGCTCGCGGGTGGGTGCCAGGACCAGGACCTGGGTATCGCGGGAGACGCCGTTGACGTCGGCGAGTTCAGCCATGCGGGACAGTGCCGGCAGCGCGAATGCTGCGGTCTTACCGGTACCGGTCTGTGCCAGACCAACCACGTCGTGGCCGTCAAGCAGCAGGGGGATGGTCTGTTCCTGAATGGGGGACGGCTTCTCGTAGCCTACCTCTTCCAGGGCTGCCAGGACGCGAGCGTCCAGGCCCAGGTCGGTGAAGCGTACGCCCTCTTCTTCGGCCTTTTCGGCGGTTTCTTCTGCCGTGGTTTCTTCTGCCGCTGTTTCTGCAGTAGCTTCTGCGGTGGTTTCTTCTGCTTCTACAGCAGGGCTCTCAACGATATTTTCTGCGGTGTTCTCAGTGATGTTCTCAGTGGTCACAATGGTCTCTGCCTCGGCGTTCAGTTCGGCCGGGGTAGCAGTATTCTCAGTCAATTTTTCCTCTATACGGTAGGGGTGGAAGCGCACGCTTTTCGGCGCTTACCGGGTGTCCCCTTCACGGCCCAGCCACACATCATCCCCTGGGGAGTAGAACGTCCAGGGGTCCTCCGTTACCGGCTAATCCGTCAGCTGTTTTCTGCGGATGCTCAGGTAGCGGCTCTTTGCTGGGGGTGGTCTTGAATTTCTCGGCACATTATCCGCACGCCTGTTCGTACTCTACGCTCGACGCACAGTAGTTCCTGTGAATCAGGGGTGTACAGGGTGGGTAATGCTCACATGCAATGTCACGTATTCCTGGTGCTTGCCTTCCTGCCCTATAGCAGAGGTGTGTCTGTTACAGCAGACTCAGCATAGAGGCTGGACCAGAGATCGTTAAGAGAAGCCCTCGTGTACGGTATGAACCGCAAGTTTATGGGGCGTATCAATCGGTGATGGTGAGTACGGCGCACCTACAATTCCAGCACCACCTTGGGTGCCGGGTGCGCACAAGACCTTCATCGGGGGTTCCCGTGTTCTACCTAGTCTACCTTAGCGTCGCCCATTTAACCCCAAAAGGTGCTTAAAACCTCATCTCTTAACGGCGAGCGCCCACCCTCACAGTCGGAGGGCGGGCGCTTTTCAGGCACACCTCGTGCCTATGCAGTCCTGGGATTAATCCACGCGGCGCACAATATCAATCGTGCCGACGGTCGCGTACTTCGCGTAGGAGTGGCCGTAGCGGTCGGCCGCGTACTGTGCGGCGTTGGTCGGCGGGTTGCCGCCCCAGGAGTTACTCTTACGGTCAATGACCACGTAGTCGGGTGCGGGTTCACCGGCGTGGCCGATCCAGTAGACGGTACGGCCGGGAATCAGCTGGGTCAGAATCGACAGGTCAGATGCGACCGACACCCCTTCGGGTACCTTCTGCACAGCGTCCTGCTTCATCTGGTCGGTCGCGGTCAGCGCGGAGGCGGTGAACTGCGCATTACCCAGGGATGCGAGGGGTTGCTGAGAGCCGGGCACGAAAATCGGGGATGCGGCAAGGAAGAGCGCCACGGCGGGTAGAGCCCACACGGGGATGCGGCGTGCCAGGGCGGTCAGACGGCCGGGCTCAGTGTTGCTCTGAGGTTCCTCGGCGGAGGCGCTATCGGCGACTCGCGCGCCCAAACGCACGGGAATCGCTGCGGGAACCACGCCGTAGCGTATCCGCATGACAGCGTCGAGCAGGGCGAGGAAGACGATGGGCATGAGCACGAGCGAGTAGTGCCAGGTGCTTGCCCAGTAGGATTCCATGGTGGAGAGCAGGCGCCAGGCAAGGGTCGGCAGAGCAATTGCTGCAAGAGGAGAAATCACCCAGAGGACCGCTCCGGTAATGAGCAGCAGGCCGAGGGTTGCCAGCTTGGTGTTATTGCTGAGCATCTGCAGTGCCGAGCCGAAGGGGTCGCCCAGGGCTGCGGAGAAGTTCACCTTGTCGGCGTAGTCGAAGTTTCCGCCGCTATTGAAGTAGGGCAGGATCACGTAGATGGCGACGGCGGACCAGAATACACCCCAAATCATGACCATGGTGGATTCGGCGACGGCGGGGGTGCGCGCCCAGGAGGAATAGAGCTGCTGCATGCGGGTGCGCATGGGGGCGGGGGTACCCGCGGAGAGGCGCGGCATCAGAATGTCCACGGCGGTGCTCAGCCAGCCGGTGCGGATAAAGATTATGAGGCCGATGGCCGCGACAGTAACGCCCATATCTTCTTTGACGAAGGCAATGGGTAGAGACCACCAGCAGGCGTAGGCGAGGTAGCGCGCGCGTTCGGTACCGCTCACTCGTGACGCGAGCACCAGGTAGCCGAGGCTCATAGTGAGCAGCGGCACGGCGAAGGCTACTTCGTGGAATTGGGCGGCGATAGCTTGCTGAACGCCGAAGCTGAGGGCGAATCCGGCGCCGAGGAGCAAACCGGTGATGGTCGGGATGACGCCCTGAAGCTTTGCGCCTTGAGCGTCCTGCGCGTCTTCAGTTTTCTGTGCATCTTCAGTTTTTTGGGCGAGCGCGAAGGCACGCTGAGTGAAGCGCACAATGGCGAAGCTTGCGAAGGCGACCAGGGCGTTCTGCACCACCAGCAGGGTGGTCGGCGAGGGGAACACCGCGTAGATGGGCCCCAGGAGCACCAGAATCGGGTGGAAGTGGTCACCCCAGAGGTTAAAGTCGGGCCCCTTAATGGGCACAATGGGCACGGAGAAGTGCGAGTACGCCTGCGCCATCTGGGTGAAAATCGCCAGGTCCCAGGAGGGCGTAATCCAGTGCTTCACCTGCTGCAGCGAGTAGTAGGTGTACAGCGCCATGACGGCGGCGGCAAGCAGCAGGCCGGGTAGTAGTTCGAGGGGGCGGATGCTCTTGACGCGCTCGGTGAGGGACTGACGCGGCTGTTTCTTAGCGCGCTGAGTACGGCCCGCACTGGTGGCGGTGCTGTTCTTCTGTTCAGGTGCGTCAGTATTCGAGGATGCTTCGTGTGCTTCCGCTGCCATAGGCGTCCTTCTCTCGGGGGTGTGTCCGGGCTACAGGCGCCCTTGTGAGCGGGTGGAACGGTGAGCGGGTGGAACGCGTCGCCGCTATCGTGCCGGTATTGGCGTTCGTTCTCGCTCTACCTTTTAGAGTATCGCATTAGTGGCGTACCTGCCCTTCCTGCACTTTTTGTATCTCGTTCCTCAAATATCTGCCCCGAATGTTGCCGCCCGGCTTGGGCGCATAGACTGGTGTGGTGAGTACGTTTCCTTCCTCAACCCCCGGCGACACGGCCCCCAGCGGCACAACCCCCGACGGCGCGACCCCCGGTAGCCGCCCGGCAACGGATGCGCGGCGCATCCGGCATCCTTTGGCGGCAGCTGGTGTCCCCTATGCGCCGGCGCTTGCGGATGATTTTCACGAACCGCGCGTTCAGATTCGTACTCTCTCCCCCACTGTTTCGTCTCTTCCGGGTACTCTGAGCCCGGAGGTGTGCGAGGTTGTGATTGAGCCGCATGTTCCGGTGCAGTTGGCGCAGACGTTGGGGTCGCTACGCCGCGGCGCTCAGGATCTTTCGTATCGTGCACTGAGCCGCGCGGATGGTGCCGAAAGAATCTGGTTGACGGCTCGCACGCCGTTTCACGAGTTCCCGGCGGTGCTGTACGCCGAACGGTTGGCGCAGCCAGCTAAGCTTCCGGAGGGTCTTGCCGCTCTTCACCGTCTGCTGATGCGCCCGGTGCGTATTCGCATCTGGGTTTCTTATAGTGCCGCTGATCAGCAGATGCAAGCGCGAGCCGACCTTCAGGCGCTAGCGCAGGAAATGACGTACTGGCTGGGGTTGCACGACCCCGCCGAGCAGTTCAGCACTCTGTCTTCTTTTGAATCTCTTCCGCCGCGTGTTCAGCAGGCATGGCGGCAGAATCCGGGGCTCCGCCTCAGCGCCTCGGGGCAGCTGGACCGGCAGATGCTCAACGCCATTGTGGAGCAGCGCATCACCCAGACCGAAGCCTTCAGGACCTTAGGCTGGGTTCTGCGAAAGTACGGCTCCCCAGCCCCTTCGACCGGGTTGGGGCATCAGCCGGAGGGGATGCGCGTCTACCCGACCGCCCGAACCCTGGCGACGATTCCTACCTGGGATTGGCATCGGGCGGGCGTTGATAAATGCCGCTACGACGCCGTGTACGCTTACGCTCGTTCCGCCGAGTCTCTGAAAAACATTGCGGCAGAAGGCGACGTCGCGCTACTGGCACGGAGCCTGCACACTGTGCGCGGCGTGGGCCCGTGGAGTATTTCCGAGGCTCTGCAACGCGTGTGCGGGCACCCAGACGCCATCAGTGTGGGCGACTACCATCTGGCGCACGCGGTCGGTGAGCTGTTCACAGGTCAGCGCACCGATGACGCGGGAATGCTCGCCCTACTGGCGCCCTACAGCCCGCATCGGCAGCGTCTGGTGCGGCTCATGCACGCTTCGGGCTTCTCAAAGCAGCGCTACGGGGCGCGCATGAGCATTGAGGATCACCGCGACCGCTAACGCTCCTGCACCCTCACGAGGTTAAAAGGGGACGGGGCGCACCTGTTTTTTTAAAAGGCGACGGGGCGCACCTGCCGGTTGTGCCGGCGGGTGCGCCCCGTTCAAGCTCTTTTGTGGTGGTGAGCTTACTTCTTCTCTGCAGAGCCCTCTGCTGCTGCGATCTCTGCACGGACCTTGTCCATGTCGAGCTCGCGGATCGAAGCGATTACGGTCTCCAGCTGGTCTTCACGCAGTGCGCCAGCCTGCTGGTAAACCAGGATACCGCCACGGAAGCCCATGATGGTGGGGATGGAGGTGATGCCTGCTGCCTGAGCGAGCTGGCCCTGGTCCTCGGTGTCGACCTTGCCGAAAACAATGTCGCTGTGCTTCTCCGAAGCCGCCTCGTAGACGGGGGAGAACTGCTTGCAGGGACCGCACCAATCTGCCCAGAAGTCCAGGAAGACGATGTCGTTGCTCTCGACGGTAGCAGTCAGGTTCTGCTGAGTAATTTCAATAGTAGCCATGAGATAAAGCTACACCCTCAAGACCCCAATCGCGAATTGTTCGCCCTGGGATTCAAACATTGTGAAAGATATGACAGCTTGCCGTCATAGTTGGTTCTTTCTGCGGCACGTTCCGCCGAGTTTTAAGCGTGTCGCGGACACTCTGGCGAATATCCCTGAAGCTGATAGTGGAGGCGCCCGACCCGGCAGGCAAAAGCCCCCGAGTGAGCTCTACCCCCTCCGTAAGAAAATCCTGCCGCGGGCATCAAGAAAATACGGGCGCAACCGTAGAAGGTAGCTACGGTGGAAGACCACTGCGGGATTCACCTCGAAACTGGTTTTAGATACACAAAAGCCCGGTTACTTTCGTAACCGGGCTATTTGTGGCAGGTGAGGGATTCGAACCCCCGTAGGCAGTGCCAGCTGATTTACAGTCAGCCCCCTTTGGCCGCTCGGGTAACCTGCCGCCTAGCTAGGTGCTAGTTGCTCGCTCAAGCGAACAGAGACTACTCTACAGCAGTTTTAGGGACTTGTACACTTCACATAGGGTTTTGTGACGAAGGTTATATATCTGGTTGTATTTATCGCAGCCCGCGCCCTCACCCTATACGTAAAGCCGTGAAAAGCCACCGCCTACAGCAGTTTTAGAAGGAGCGGGAAGGAGTATCGCCATCCTGCTCAAGCAGAAGCACAATCTCCAGGTGCTCCAGGTAGCGGCGCGCCTGCTCCACAGTGCACATGTCACCGGCAATCTCACGTTCCAGGTCACGGCGAACACCGCGGAAACGCGCCACCAGAGAAGGCTCCGTCAGAGTGATACCGATACCATCAAAGGGAGAAGGCTCAGCATCTTCCTCATGCAGGTCAAGCTGAATATCGTGACGATCAGATTCGTTGAGACGCTCCGCCTCAGGAATACCCTCGGGCTCAGCACCCAAAGAGGTATGCAGGTCGATGAAAAGAAGGGTCTGCAGGTCGCGAGCTTCCTCGCTCGTGCGCAGGTCCGTTGCGGACAGGTTAGGAGTGGTCATATTTCTATTGTCCTCTTTTTAGGTTAGTAACACCTGTAAAACAGGCCCGTTATTCTGGTAGTTAGCTGTGAACAAGAGCCCTGACCCGGTAGGCTAGTACTAACCGGTGCCAGTAGCACCTCATTCACGAAAGGAAAGCCCATGGCTAGCGAATCGTCATTCGACATTGTGTCCAAGGTGGACAAGCAGGAAGTTTCCAACGCGCTGCACCAGGCACAGAAGGAAATCTCCCAGCGTTACGACTTCCGCGGCGTTGGCGCAGAAATCGACTACTCCGGCGACAAGATCCTCATCAAGGCAAACGCCGAAGAGCGCGCCCTGGCAGTGCTCGACGTTTTCCAGTCCAAGCTGGTCAAGCGCGGCATCTCCCTGAAGTCCCTGGACTCCGGCAAGCCCTACGCATCCGGTAAGGAAACCCGCATCGAGTGCTCCATCAAGGAAGGCATCGCGCAGGATCAGGCAAAGAAGATTTCCAAGATGATCCGCGAAGAGGGCCCCAAGGGCGTGAAGGCGAACATCCAGGGCGATGAGCTGCGCGTCTCCTCCAAGTCCCGCGATGACCTGCAGGAAGTCATTGCAATGCTCAAGTCCGCCGACCTTGAGGTTGACCTGCAGTTCGTCAACTACCGCTAAGCTCCGGCGAGGCGTTCCCCTCCTCCCCCGCCCCGCACTGGGTGAGGGGAGGTGACTAGAAGCCGAAACGTAAAAATCCTCGGAGTGGCTACTTCCACAGTAGCCACCCCGAGGATTTTTGTCTGCCGACCCGTCATCGCGGGTCACAATTGTCACCCCGGGTCATATTCATGCAACGCCATATTCATGCAGCGCAATACTTCACACAGCACCACATGCGCGCCCGGAGATGAGGGTGAGAAAAGACTTAGTACTGACCCATCTCACGAGCCTGCTGCTGCAGACGCGCAATACGCTGATCCATCGGCGGGTGAGTAGAGAGCATGTCCTTCAACGAACCGAAAGGATTCGCAATCATCATGGCGCTCGCCGCCTCAGCGTTGCGGTTGTTCGGGTCCATCGGGTACATGGACACGCCGCTCTCCAGCTTGTGCAGTGCCGAAGCCAAAGCCAGCGGGTCGCCGGTCAGACGTGCGCCGTCCTCATCGGCATCAAATTCGCGGGTGCGGCTAATAGCCATCTGAATAATCTGCGTAGCAATGGGAGCCAGCATGGCAACCACAAACATGGCGAGAGGGTTCGAACGTTCACCATCGCGGTTGGAACCACCGAACATCGCGCCAAACGAAAGGAACTGGGCAACAGTACCGATAATGGAGGCGATACCCGCCGCCACCGAAGAGGTCAGAATATCGCGGTTGTACACGTGCATCAGCTCGTGGCCGAGCACGCCGCGCATCTCGCGCTCATCCAACAGCTGCAGAATACCCTCGGTGCAGCACACCGCCGCATTCTGCGGGTTACGACCGGTTGCGAACGCGTTCGGGGTCATGGTCGGCGCCACGTAGAGGGCGGGCATGGGCTGACCCGCACGGGAGGACAGCTCCTCCACAATGTCGTAAAGTACCGGAACCTCTTCACGGCTGACCGGGTACGCATTCATGGAGCGCAGAGCGAGCTTATCGGAGTTCCAGTAGGTGTACGCGACCGAAGCCAAGCTCACCAGACCCATAATCCAGATGAAAAAAGAGGTGCGGAAGCTCGCCGAAAGCAGGCCACCAATGAGCAGCATCATGCCCACCATGGAGCCCATCAACAGGGCAGTTTTCAGTCCATTGTTATGGCTGTGCATGGGTATCCTCCTAAAGCAAATAGGTCAGCGCGTACAGCATGTACTTGACTCATAGAATACGTGCAAGCACCCGCGGGCGCACCTCATGGCGCGCGGATTCACCCAGAGCGTCACCGACGCACCGAACTATGCGGGAGGTATTAGGGAATGGCGCCCGGGATATTCACCAGGGGCACCTGCTCCAGCACCTGCGCCGTAGCAGTCGGAAAAATACCGAGCAGCAGGATCGTGCCGTAAGCACCCAGAAAAAGAGTGAAGAGCAGACCGAGCATCAACTGCCCCTCCAGATCAAAACCGGTGGTAGTACTGCGGTACTGGCCGTAAATCACCGGGGTCACAATGGGCACACCAAAGAGCAGAACCATCAGCAAAATGTAGATGGGGTTTGTGAAGTCGTACACCATGACCCTATCCTCCTTGATGGTGATCGCCGGTGCGGGTTACTCTAGGTTCTTTGATTGTACGGCATCTTTTCAGGCCCGCGGCCAGGGTGAGGAGGGGCGCCACAGAGTGGATGAAAGGGACGCCCCACCGGCTTATTATGAGTTTTTCATAAAATAATGATGAATTTCTCATAATAATGTGTAGACTTAAACCTATGACCGACGCAAAGACAACCTCCGATACGAAGAAGACCCAGCACCCAGACCATCACAATACCGGCTGCGCCCACACCACCGGCTTGCCCCTACTCTCCGCAATGAGCCCCGAACAGCTCGAAGAAGCATGGACCACCGGTCTGCGCGCCAAGGGCCGCCGCGTCACCAAGCAGCGCCTCGCCGTACTCCACGCAGTGCAGGAGCACCCGCACTCCACCGCCGACACCATCGTGCAGGCAGTCCGCGAGCGCATCCCCGCCATTACGGTTCAGTCGGTCTACGTGATTCTTGCCGACCTGACCGATATCGACCTGTTGCGTAAGTTTGAGCCGCCGGGAACCCCCGCCCTCTACGAAACCCGCACGGGCGACAACCACCACCACGCCTTCTGCGTACGCTGCGGCAAGGTCGAAGACGTGGACTGCGCGGTCGGCTCCGCGCCATGCCTGACCCCCAGCGATTTTCACGGCATGGCGCTCTTCAGCGCAGACGTGCTCTATCAGGGCGTGTGCGTAGACTGCCAGACCGAGCAGGAGGCGGCACTCGCCCGCGCTCAGCAGGAAGCGGCAGCACGCATCCTAGCGGCATAGCTTTTAGTCGGGTAGACCCGCTCGGTCATGAGAGCTTTTAAACCGTTGAGGCGGCGACACTACACGTGTTGCCGCCTCAACGCTTTAAGGTAATCAATGCAGAAGCTTAGGCACCCATGCGGGGCTGCGAATCCACAATCTCCAGCAGCTCGCGAATCTGCGCCGCGCTCAGCACGGTCGAAGGATTAATCGCGTTCACCTTCACGCTCGGTGCGCCAATATCCAGGGCGTAACGCAGAATATCCAGGGCGTTCGCCGAACGCACCTCAATATGCGGGTCCAGCGCCGCAATCTCAATGGCCGAGGTGAACACCAGCAGGCTCTGCGGGTTGCCGTTCTCATCCGGGTCAAACACGAAGGAGGTACCGGACGGATCGGCAGGGTCAACACCCACCAGCAGTACGGACGCCGGGGACACCAGCGAGCCGAGCAGCATCTGCATATTGTCCTGCACCAGCGCCATTTTCGCGCCGTCATTACGGGGAGAAGTGACAATCCAGTGCACCTGAGCGCGCTCAATGTAGCACTCGTGATCGGTGCCGGGATCAACCACAATCAGATCCAGCGCCTCATTGTTAAGGAAGTCAATGAAGACCTTCATCGCCGGTTCGCGCAGAATCAGCTCGTCACCCTCGGATTCCTGACGTACGTAGCTCTTGCCAATGTGCTCGGAAGAGGAGAACACGCACAGCGCCTGCATGCCGGTCTCGGGCATGCGAATAACCTGGTGAGCCAGCACCGATTCGGGGCCCATCGCGTCGGTCTCGGAGGGAATCAGCAGGGAGCCGGTAGCATCGAGCAGAACGTCACCACCGAGCATCGTACGAACCACGTTAATGAGGGTTCGCTCCTGCACATCGTTACGGAAGGTTTCCAGAGCGGAGACCAGGTACGGGTTCGGAATCTCATGCTCGCTCGAAGACAGTGCAGCTACAGCAGAGTGGCGGGCACGGCCCTCCATACGCTCACGAGCCCACTGCGGAATACGCGAAGTATCGCGAGGGAACTCAGCCAGGTGCTCACGCACGTCGGTTGCGGTCAGGGTGCCTTCATTCTTCCAGCTAGCCGGCTCATCGTCACGGTTATAGGAGGCACCCACGCTGAACTGCGGGTTGGGCCAGCCGGTTGCCGCCACCACGATGGAGGCGGTAAACCAGGTGCCGCGGTTACCGTCGTAGGCGGCGCGCTGCAGCTTGCGAACCTCAGCAATAATGGGCGAGCCGTCCTTGAGTGGACCGATGGTGCCAATGAACTCTTCACCGTCGCGGAATTCACGCACGCGCACGAAAATCTGACCTGCCAGAGGTTTGACGTCCAGCACCATTTCACTCCAGCCCGGGTCAACACTAACGACATCCAGCAGCCAGCTTCCAATGTTATTCAGCGCATCCTGGATGCGCGCGGCACGGCTACTCGTCTCGGCGAGGCGGGGTTCAGTCATAGTTCATACATCCTTGAGTGTGAATACGGCGCGGCTGGAGGCATCCGTGTTCGGTCGTAGTGTCGGCTTACAGGGTGCCGGAAGAAGCCGTCCCTTCGATTCTAACGAACACAGGCACTCAAAGCAGATAGTTTACGCCGAAAGATATATGCTCTATCTCTCCCTCAGAGCTCTTGGACACGGCTCAATCAGGCACCTTAAAGCCCAATACGCCTAAAGCGCACACTAAAACCGGGGATACACGGCATAGTGAACGCTAAAAGGTTGATAATCTTGAATCATGACGAATTCTCTGCAGGACCTTATCGACGCATCGATCTTTATCTCCACCGAGTACCAGGCTCGACTCGCTGAGCTCGTGGGTACCTCCGAGTGGAACGTGGATTTCACCTCCCAGTCTCTGGATTTTGAGACCGCTCCCCCGCTCTCGCTCAAGCCGCACCTGCTGGGCACCGAATCCGAGAACCGCGGTACTTGGATTTGGTCTTGGCAGCAGCTGGGCTACTTCCCCGACTCCGTTGTTTCTGCCGCTATTCAGGCGCGCGAGACCGGTGAGCGTGACGGCCTGACCGAGCTGACCACCGACGAGCTGCCCCTCTCCGAGTCTCTGGCACGCCGCCTGACCCTGGCGACCAAGACCGTCAGCGGCCTGTACGCACACTACCCGCTGCCGGCGGGCGCTGGCGTGCGCGCATGGACCTTGCTGGAGGGCGCCGAGCTGACCCTCGAGGCACCGACCTACAAGGGTATTGGCCGCGTCATTGCTAAGACCCTGCAGAGCGAAGAGGTACACAACCAGGTTCTGGCGGTGGACTCCTACGCTCAGCAGCGTGGCTTCCACATTGCCTGGGACACCGAGGCAACCGCCGTGCTGACCGCAACCGACGGTGCCCTGCGCCTGTGGTTCGACGAGGGCCGTATCAGCGGCATCGAGCAGGCCGAGCCTCAGGTTGGCCCCGAGGTTCTGGAGCAGTGCGCAGCCGCTGCCGCACAGCGTCGCGAATCCCTCGCGGCACTGCGCGCCGAGATTGAGCGCGTGGCAGCCGCTGAGGCAGCCGCTCAGAACGCACAGCGCGAGCAGGAGGCGGCAGAACGCGCCGCCGCACGTGCCGAAGCTGAGGCTGAGCGCGCCGCAGAAATTGCCGAGCACGCACCGGTCGCAGAGACCGAGGTTGCTGGCGTTGAGAGCACCGAGAACCTCTACCCCGCCGACGAGGCTCCCTTCGATCAGGATCCGGCAGAGCACGCAGAGCCCGGCCTGGTCACCGTGGAGACCCTGCCCGGCGAGTACGAGGCAGAAGAGACCGAGCAGGCTCGCGTCTACACCGACGAATCCATCGGTGCCGAGCAGCCCGAGTACGAGGCCGTTGAGGCTTCCGTCGAGCACGCTGAGGAGCCGGTCGCGGCTGAGCCTGTTGCTGAGCAGCCCGTCGAGGTTGAGCAGGAGGCAGCAGAGTACGAGGAGCAGCACGTGGAGCCCATCCGCAACGCTGGTGCAGCTCCCGACCTGCAGGCAGAGCACGAAGAGGCAGCCCGCCGCGAGCAGGCAGAAGCTGCACGCCGCGAGGCAGAGCAGCCCAAGAAGAAGGGTTTCTTCTCCCGCTTCTTCGGCCTCTAAACCGAATACGCAACATTCCTCAGGCGCGGTATCCTCGTGGTACCGCGCCTGTGGCGTCTTTAGCGTATGCTGCACCCCGCATAGGGTAGAGTAGCCCCAGTGCGCATCAATGCCCCCGCTGGCGCATCCCGACGATTAGCATTAGAAGAACGTCACTAAAGAATCAGGTCAGAAGAAGAAACCATGTCAGAAACGCAGAAGCACACTACCCGCAACGGGTTTATCACCATCATCGGCACCTACCTTATTTGGGGCATGCTCCCCCTGTATTTTGTGATGATGGCACCGGCGGGACCGATTGAGATTGTCGTGGCGCGCGTGGTCTTCTCCCTCCTTTTCTGCGCCCTGCTGCTACCGATTTTGCGGGCAACCGCTGACTTCCGCCGCGCGCTACGGGACCGCCGCATCATGCTGGTGCTGACGGCGGCATCGTTCCTCATCGGCGCGAACTGGCTTATCTACGTGATGGCAACGACCAGCGGTCACACGATTGACGTGTCCCTGGGCTATTTCATTAACCCGCTGGTCTCCGTGGTGCTGGGCGTGATTTTCCTGCAGGAGCGCCTACGCCCGGCACAGTGGGTGTCCGTCGCAATTTCCTGTATTGCGGTGCTGATGATGAGCCTCATCTACGGCCAGGTACCCTGGACGGGCCTGGGTGTGGCGTTCTCCTTCGGCATCTACGGTCTGCTCAAGGCGCGCGTCGCCCACGACGTGAGCCCTATCGTTTCGCTATCTCTGGAGACCTTTATCCTGGCGCCTTTCGGCGTTGCCGCATTGTTTATTCTCAACGCACAGGGGCAGATGACTCTCTTCAGTGAGGGTCCCGGACACTTCTGGCTTCTCGCCTCCACCGGCGTGGTCACCGTTGTGCCGCTCATGCTCTTTGCGGCGGCAACCAAAGCCCTTCCGCTGTCGATTATTGGCATGGTGCAGTACCTGGGCCCGACCATCCAGTTTGTTCTGGCGCTGACCGTTCTGCACGAGCAGATGAGCGCCGATAAGGTACTGGGTCTGGGCCTCATCTGGATTGCTCTCATTATCTTCACCGTGGATGCGGTGCGTGCCTCCCGCTCCTACCGCGCCTCCGCACTGTCTGACCCGGAAACCGGCATGATCCCGCTCGTGCAGGCAGAAGACGTACAGAGCAAGTAGGGCTCTCCTCAATCCGCATAAAACACAGTGCATAAACACAGTGATGCCCCGCAGGCGTTAGCCTGCGGGGCATCACTTTATATCGCGTTCACACGCTAAAGCTCAGAACCCTGAGCTTCAGCAGCATCATCGAGAGCATCCAGATCCGGCTGACGGTGCAGGTTCAGCAGAGCCAAACCCAGGCCACCCCAGATGATCAGGATTGCCACAATGAGCATCACAATTGCGGAGATAGACATGAGGGCTCCTAACGGGTAATGGTCGAATCAACGTGGCCGTGCTCCACCTGACCGGAAATCACCGGAGGTGCCGGAGGCTCTTCAGCCGCACGAGACTTCTTCGACCAGGGCAGAAGAGAAACAACAATCGCGCCCACCAGAAGCAGTGCGCTCATGCCCCAACCAAAGATTGCCAGCAGATCCGCGGGGTAACCCTCATACGGAGTCTGAATCAGCTTCCAAACGCTCTGAATCAGGGAGTAGCCCAGAACCAGCGGGGTCACGACAGCCAGCAGAATCATCCAGATCTTGCCGACCTTGATGGAGGAGTAGCGGTTCAGGTGCTCAGCCAGAGCGGGCAGCGCACGCACCACGTATGCAACCACGATAATGGCGCACAGGCCAGCAGCCAGAATACCGAAGAGGTTCACGAAGTTATCGAGAATATCCAGCACGTACAGACCGGTGGTGGTCGGCATCAGCAGCAGCGAAATCAGAGCCATCGGAACAATCACCAGAATGGTGGACGCCAGACGGGAGGTCGCGAACTTATCCTGAATACCAGCAACAATCACCTCAAGAATCGAGATGAGGGAGGTGAAACCAGCAAAGAGCAGGGAGCCGAAGAAGAGGATACCAATCAGCACGCCACCGGGCGCCTGAGAAATAATGGTCGGGAACGCGATGAACGCCAGACCAATACCGCTGGTCGCGACCTCGCTCACCTGGGTGCCAGCAGCCTGAGCCATGAAGCCCAGAGCAGCGAACACACCAATACCAGCAAGAAGCTCAAAACCGGAGTTCGCGAAACCAACCACAGCACCGGAACCGGTCAGGTCAGTCTTAGGCTTCAGGTAGGAGGAGTAGGTGATCATAATGCCGAAGCCGATGGACAGCGAGAAGAAAATCTGGCCGTACGCAGCAACCCACACATCCGGGTTTGCCAGGGAGTCCCAGCTGGGGGTGAACAGAGCGTTCAGACCATCAATAGCACCGGGCAGGGTCAGCGAGTAAATCACCAGACCAACGAACATGACCAGCAACAGCGGGATGAAGATAATGTTGGCCGCACCCACGCCCTTCTGAACGCCCAGAGCCATCACAGCAAGCAGAACGCCCCAAATCAGCACCATGGGGACCAGAACATCCATGTTGAAGTCCAGAGAGACGCCGGGATCCTTTGCGACCTTTAGGAACTCACCCTGGAAGAACGCCTTCGGGTTATCGCCCCACTCATTGGTGAAGGAGAAAACCATGTAACGCAGAGCCCACGCCACAATAGCGGCGTAGTAGATAGCAATCACGAAGTTAATACCCATGTGCCACCAGCCGATGAACTCGGTCTTACGGTTCAGACGGCGGAAAGCAAGCGGGGACGACGCACGCGCACGGTGACCGATAGCGTAATCAAAGAAAAGGAAGGTCAGACCGGCGGTCAGCAGGGCGACAATGTAGGGAATCATGAAGGCGCCGCCGCCGTTATCAAATGCGATGTAGGGGAAACGCCAAATATTGCCCAGACCAACAGCAGAACCGATGGCGGCAAAGATAAAGACGCGACGGCTAGAGAAGCCTTCGCGCTTCGTGGGCGCCTTAGGGGTAGATGCTCCCATAGTTGTAAACCTCGAATATGTGGGGACGCGGATGGTTGGTGCGAGAATAACCCGGCGGGGTGGTGGGGCTCTGCTCGCGTCCAGAAATAGTAAACGGCTCTCCAACACGGGTTGGGCGTGGGAGCCGTCAGAGGTCTGAGGGGTGGATGTGTACCTCAGGCATGCCTATAAGGATTACCTTAAAGGCATATGGTGGTCAAGAAGACCCCAGCATGCGGAAGCTTTCGGAGGGTGAGAGCAGCCCCAAACCACCCCAAAAACCGGCACTGACTAGCCGTAACACAGAAAATCCCCGCCGAATCCGGGCAGATTCAGCGGGGGTTTTGAAGTGTGAGACACCCGAAAGTCATGAGACTCGGGTACACGCTACACGGCGGGTTTTAGCCTTCGCGGTGAACCACAGCGTGCGCGAAGGACTCCAGCGCAGCCTTCGCGGTGGACTCGGGCAGCGGAGCAATCGCAGCGATTGCACGGTCCGCCCAGTCGTAGGCGATCTGCCATGCTTCCTGGGTGACCGGGTGAGCGGCGAGCGCCTCCACGGCTGCCTCCAGTGCCTCGTCGGAGCTCAGGTCGGCATCCAGCAGGGCGCGAACAGCAATAGCGGATTCGTCGCCGGCGGCTACCGCACGGTCCAGCAGGATGGTCGGCAGGGTGGGCACGCCCTCGCGCAGGTCGGTGCCGCGGGTCTTACCGCTGGTCTTGCCGTCGCTCACAATGTCGATCACGTCGTCAGCCAGCTGGAATGCCACGCCGACCAGCTCGCCGTACGCCTTGACCATGGAGATGACCTCTTCGGAAGCGCCCGAAAGCAGGGAGCCGTACTCGCCAGCAGCTGCAATCAGGGAGCCGGTCTTACCCTCAATGACCGCGATGTAGTGGTCGAGCAGGTCCTGACCCTCGCGGGGGCCGGTGGTTTCGAAGAGCTGGCCGAGCACCAGACGTTCGAAAGTCTGGGACTGAATCTTCATGGGACGGGTGCCCAGTTCGGACACCAGCAGGGATGCGCGGGAGAAGATCAGGTCGCCGGTGAGAATTGCGACGGAGTTGCCCCAAATCATCTGGGCGCTGTCCACGCCGCGGCGCTTGGGGGCATCGTCCATGACGTCGTCGTGGTAGAGGGTCGCCAGGTGGGTCAGCTCAACAACCACGGCAGCCTCAATGACCTCGTCGTTGATTTCGCCGTCTACGGCTGCCGAGAGCAACGCCAGCAGGGGGCGCACGCGCTTGCCGCCCGCGGAGAGCAGGTGGCGGGATGCGACATCCGCCAGGTGGTCGGTCTGGGCGATTGCCTCCGCCAGGCGCTCCTCAATACGCGCGAGGGAGGAAAGAATCTGCGGACCCAGCTTGGGGTCTGCGGCGATGAGTTCGAAGCCTGCGGGAAGCTTCAGGTCGAGGTCTCCCAGCAGGTCGGTTGCGGCGATGGGCTGCTCTGCGTTGCTCACGGTGTCTTCTATCTTCTTGGTGTTGGTGTCTTCGGTGGTGTGTGAACGCGGTGTTTAGGCGCTATGCGCTTCGGGCTTGAAACCGCGGTGAATCGCGACAATACCGCCGGTGAGGTTGCGGTACTGTACGGAGGTGAAGCCCGCCTCCTTGAACTTCTGCGCCAGTTCCTGCTGGTTGGGCCAGGCGATGATGGACTCGGCAAGGTATTCGTAGGATTCGGGGTTGGAGGAGATTGCGCAGGCGATCGGCGGGATTGCCTTCATGATGTAGTTCTTGTAGACCGCGCCGAAGGGGGCGAAGGTCGGGGTGGAGAACTCAAGGATGACGATGCGTCCGCCGGGCTTGAGTACGCGGTAGATTTCGCTCAGTGCCTTGGGGTAGTTGGCGACGTTGCGCAGGCCGTAGGACATGGTCACTGCGTCGAAGGTTTCGTCGTCGAAGGGTAGGGCGGTGACGTCTGCCTGCACGAAGGTCATGTCGGGGCGGCGACGGCGGCCCACGTCGAGCATGCCTTCGGAGAGGTCTGCTGCGATGACATCTATGCCGGCGTCGGCGAAGGGTTCGGAGGAGACGCCGGTACCTGCGGCTACGTCCAGCACTTTCTGGCCGGGGTGTGCGTCTACGGCGGCGACTGCCTGCTTGCGCCAGTAGATGTGCTGGCCGAGGGAGAGGATACCGTTCATGAGGTCGTAGCGTTCAGCGACGGTATCAAACATGGCGGCAATATCGCCGGTTTTCTTGTCTAGGGTTGCGCGGTTGGCGCGGGTGTTCTTCTCTGCGTTCACGCTCTCAATTGTGGCATGGAGGTTACCAGATTCGATAGTTGGGTAAACCGTAGTAGTGTCGCACGGTGCGCTAAGGTGCGTTCTGGAGTTGTTTTTGAGCCGCCAATCCGGTGTTTTATTCAATTTTTGGGGTGGGCTTTATCCATATTCAGCAAAAATTTATGAATATTTATGTATCTGCTTGCATTTTTTAACATAGGGGCGCACAATGGAGCCTAGACTTCATAGAACACACCTCACACAGGAGCACCTCATGAACACCTCAATCCTCAAAAAGGCTTCCCTCAAGCCCCTCGCACTGCTGGCAGTGCTACCCCTGGCGCTGACCGGCTGCGTCTCCACCGCCAACGAGAACACCGACCCCAACGGCGAAGTCAGCCTCGTCAAGTCCGGCACCCTCAGCGTCTGCACCAACACCCCCTACAAGCCCTTCGAATACGAAGAAAACGGCACCATCGTCGGCCTGGACGCAGACATCGCCAACGCTATCGCCTCCGACCTGGGCGTGAAGGCTCAGCTGACCTCCATCAGCTTCGAGGGCCTGGACTCCGGCACCGGCCTTGCCACCGGTCAGTGCGATATCGCCCTGGCGGGTATCGGCGTGACCGATGAACGTAAGAGCAAGATGGAATTCACCACCGTCTACTTCGACGACAACCTGGCAATCCTGGTCCCCAAGGGCTCCTCCATCACCTCCGCCGCGGATTTGAAGGGCGTGAGCGTTGGTGCGCAGCAGGCAACCAGCGGTGAAACCTACGCCAAGGAAAACGGTGCAGAGGTCATCCAGTACGAAGACACCTCCCTCATGTTCTCCGCTCTGAAGACCGGTCAGGTCAAGGCAGTCGCAGCGAACCTCTCCGTGGTTTCCGAGGCGCTGACCAACGACCCGGACTCCTTCAAGATCGCTTACCAGGATTCCGCGAACACCGAGCAGATTGCCGCAGCAGTTTCCTCCAATAACAAGGCGCTGCTGACTAAGGCAAACGCCACCATCGACAAGCTCAAGGCAAACGGCGAGCTCGACAAGATGAAGGCCAAGTGGGTTGGTGCCACTTCCTCCACCTCCGCGAGCGCCTCGTCCTCCGCTTCCTAAGCGTCTAGCCGGCTAGCCCCTCCCCCAATTCACTAGCATCTCCCCCAATTCAGGAGTACCCTTATTACTTTTGGGTTGGGGGATTCTCCGGCCTCTACCCTTGTGAGCGTATACAACGCTCTTGACCGAACAGCACACGGATAAGAAAGCGCATGTCCTCTAAACTCTCACCCCGCCAGAAGCAGAAACTCTTCCGCTACGCACAGTACGCCCTTCTGGCAGTTATCGCCCTGGCAGCCATTCTTCTGGCTGACTGGAAGACCCTCAGCCAGCAGGTATTCAACCTGGACGTTGCGGCGCGGCAGTTCCCCGACGTCATCACCGTGGCATTGAAGAACACCCTGCTGTACACCAGCTTGGGCTTCATCGTGGGCCTCTCCGGCGGTCTGTTGCTGGCGCTCATGCGTATTTCCTCCATCGCCCCCTACCGTTGGATTGCGACCCTGTACGTGGAGCTTTTCCGCGGTATCCCGGCACTGCTGGTCTTCTTCGCGTTTGGTTACGGTATTCCCCTGGCGTTCAAGATCCGCTTCGTGGATAACCTGATTCCGGTGACCCTGTCCCTGGGTATGGTTTCGGCAGCTTACATTAGTGAGGTTCTGCGTACGGGCCTGCAGGCTATCCCGAAGGGCCAGATGGAGGCGGCACGCTCCCTGGGCATGTCCCACACTCGCGCGATGATTTCGATCATTATTCCACAGGCGTTCCGCGTGGTTCTGCCGCCGCTGACCAACGAGGTTATCCTGCTGACTAAGGACTCCTCCCTCGTGTACCTGCTGGGTGTGACGGTTTCTCAGTACGAGCTGGCGAAGTTCGGTCGTGAGGGTCTGACCGCCGCTAACGCGGGCCTGACTCCCCTGGTGGTTGCGGGTCTGTGCTACCTGATTATCACTGTTCCGCTGGGCCAGCTCTCCGCATACTTTGAGCGCCGCACCCAGCTTGCGGGCCGCAAGTAAGCGCAACGACAGATACGGATTACGGAAGATACTATGACTGCTTCAACTTCATCCATGGCCGCCTCCTCGGTGCGCATTTCTAACCTGCACAAGTCCTACGGCAAGGTTCAGGTTCTCAAGGGCATTGACATGCAGGTCGAGCCGGGCGAGGTCGTGTGCCTTATTGGCCCTTCGGGTTCCGGTAAGTCCACCCTGCTACGTTGCGTGAACCTGCTGGAGGAGCCGAACGAGGGCACCATCATGGTGGGCGATACCGAGGTCACCGACCCGGACGTAGACATTAACCGCGTGCGTACCCACATGGGTATGGTGTTCCAGCAGTTCAACCTGTTCGGTCACCTGAACATTCTGGATAACTGCACGATCGCTCAGATTAAGGTTCTGGGCCGTTCCAAGGCGGAGGCGGAGGCGATTGCCCTCGAGCAGCTCGCCAAGGTCGGTCTGGAAGGCAAGGAAGACCGCTTCCCGGCTCAGCTGTCCGGTGGTCAGCAGCAGCGTGTGGCTATTGCGCGCGCGCTGTCCATGAACCCGGATCTGATGCTCTTCGATGAGCCAACCAGTGCACTCGACCCGGAGATGGTCGGCGAGGTTCTGAGCATTATGCGCAACCTTGCTGACGAGGGCATGACCATGATTGTGGTGACTCACGAGATGGCGTTCGCCCGCGAGGTCGCCGATAAGGTCGTCTTCATGGCCGATGGTGTGGTCGTGGAGGAGGGCCCCGCCGATCAGGTGATTGGCAACCCCCAGCACGAACGTACTCAGGCTTTCTTAGCGCGCGTGCTCGATCCGACCCACGCCGTAGTAGACTAGTACTAGCTCTTGAAAAACGTAGCGGGCGGTGCTGTACGAAACATTCTGTTTCGCGCAGCACCGCCCGCTTTTTAATGTTCTAGTTCGCGGCTACTTCGGCCCTAGAAGATGCGGCGTGTCACCTTGTCAAAGAGACGGTCCGGCAGCACGGTATGCAGGAACACGGAAGGTTTAGCCCCGAAACCCACCAGGTAGCGGGTCTTGGGGCGGCGCGCCTCCAGGGCTCGCAGAATGGTCCGCGAAATCACCTTGGGCTCTGAGAGATTGGAGGACGGCGAGTAGAGCTTACGCATATTTGCCGCAACGCGCTGCGCCTGCTCAGCGTAGACGCCTTTTCGGGAGGATTCCTCCAGGTGGTCTGCCGCGATGAGCCCCCAGGGGGTCTTGATGCCGCCGGGCTCGATAATGACCACGTCAATACCGAACTCTTCAACTTCCATGCGCAGTGCATCGCTGAACGCCTCGAGGGCGTACTTGGTGGCGTGGTACCAGGCACCCAGGGGTGAGGTAATACGCCCCGCCATCGAGGAGATGTTCAGGATGCGCCCACTGCCCTGTGCGCGCATATGCGGCAGCACCAGCTGGGCGAGGCGCGCGAGGCCGAAGAGGTTCACCTCGAACTGGCGGCGCGCCTCGTCGATGGGGACGTCTTCAATAGCGCCGTAGGATCCGTAGCCCGCGTTGTTGATGAGCACATCAATGCGGCCTTCTGCGTCAATGATCTGCTGTACGGCGGCTTCCATGGATGCCTTATCGGTAACGTCCATGTTGAGCGCTTTTACGCCCTCGGAGGCGAGCTCTTCAATCTTCTCAACGCGGCGGGCGGCACCGTAGACGGTGTAGCCGTAGCGCACCAGTAGCGGTGCCACGTCGTAGCCGATACCGGAACTGGCGCCGGTGAGAAGAACGACGGGGCGTTGCAGTGACTTGGGCATTGCGTATCCTTTCGGCTTGCTCCCCTTTCGGACTGCCTCCCCTTCGGGTTGCTCCCTGCAGTGTTAGCGGGGAGGTGTTAGCGGGAGCCTACTTCTCAGGGTACGCTCATGCGCGGCGTACGGGCGGCGTACGGGCATGCAGAAAGCTCAGGGCGTAGCGTGAGGGTATTCTCGCCGGCATATGTGAGGGCAGGCAGGCATATCGAAAGCTCGCCGCGGCATCCTGTGGGGATGCGGCGGCGAGCTAATGTTTTGAGGTCGGGGTTTAGGGGTCGTGGTTTAGACCTCTTCGACGTCAATATTGACCTTGGGTTCGGGGTGCGATTCGCCGGTCAGCATGGTCACCAGCAGGGTGGAGTCCTTCACGGCGCGCAGGGAGTGTAGCAGCTTGGCGGTCACGTGAATCGGCTTGCCGGGCACCAGGGTAATATCGCGGTCCTTCACGTGGAAGATAACCTCACCCTTGAGCACCTGCACGAAGATGGGGTGCACGCTGTGGTGCTCGTGCCAGGACTGGCCTGCAGCCAGTTCCATGAGGGTCAGGTTGCCGCCGTCGGCGTCAACGATCTTGCGAGCCTGGGGCTTATCGTCAAAGGGGGTCAGCGCTTCGGTGAGCTGGGGGAATACGAGGACGCGGCCTTCATGGGTACCTGCCATGGTACAAACCTTTCTTGTCAGGGATGAGTGAAAGGGGGCGCGCACCCCCTCCCTATATTTGGTATATAAAATACTAAATTAGTTATATTGTATTCCCCTCCCCGCAACGGGACAATACCTCAGCTCACACCGAACTGAAACACCCCGAGCAAGGAGGGGAACAACATTTACTGGTAACTCCACACCTTCGAATAGGCGGAGCGATTACTATTACGCGGACGCAACAGGTTCACCATCAACGCGGTCGTACCAAAGCTCACCGCAATAATCATGCAGGTCGCCGCGGTAAACGCACCACCGGGAATCGGCGCAAAAATCGCGATTAGATACAGGATGACCGCGCAGAACGACAGGAACAGCGTCGCAATTGTCATCAACGGCACCAGCACCAAACCGCCACGCGCCGGCACCGCAAAATCTGCCGGACGCACATAACGCAGCACACCCATACCCACAACCGTCCAGATGGCGGTGACCAGGATAGCGGTCACCACATCCGCCGGGCGGTGCCAACCATTAATAATCGTGGAGGCACCCGTCAGGCAGGTAGCAAACGCCGCACAGAGAGCCACCGTGGGCCGCAAGAAACGAGGCGCCGCCAAGAAGAGCGCCGCGCCAGCCGCCGCCGCGAAGGTCGTGTGGCCGCTGGGTGCCGAGTTGCTCAGCGCCTCCTGAACACCCAGGTCGGGCTTCACAATCAGATAGTGCTTGAGCAGATACGTACTCGTCACCGCCGCAGCCGCGACCAGCACACCAATCAGCGAGGGCAGGAACCGGTGTTTCCAAATCAGCACCGCAACCAGACCCAAAACGGCAATCACGCCGACAACCACAGGAAGAGAATCCAACGCGGTCAGGGTCGGACCGCGGTAGCTCTTGAACTGGTGTGCGTACTCGGTGTACGCATGCTCATCAACCTGCTGGCCGGTCGCCGTGTAAATGAAGAACGCGAACGCACCGTAGAGCGTCAGGCCCAAGAACAGCAACGCCATCACGTGACGCATCAAAACGCCGGTACTCGGAAGATGATGTCCCTGCTCTTCACCGGGACGATCCACCGGGCGGCCCGAAGCATCCACGGGAACCTGACCGGTCTGAACATACGCACCATTCGGGTAGGCGGCGGCAGGATACGCCTCGGGAGGATAAGCCACCGGCTGCGGAGGCGCCTGCGGGGGCATCTGCGGAGGAAGCGGCTGCTGCGCACCCATCTGAGGCGTACCCATTTGGGGGGCACCCATCTGATTGTTCAGCGGAAAACCGCTCACCGGAGGCTTCGGCGGATCGAGACGGCGAGTAGCCTGCATCGGCTCATCCGCACCGTAGTGCCCCTGGGAAGCACGTTCCTGCGGCGAGGGAATCGTCTCAGGAATCTTAATCGGGGCACGGTAGGCGCGCGGCAGAGGACGGGTCGCACCAATAACCTCTGTATGTTCGGGGTGCGAAGAAATAACTTCGGTATTCGCGGATTCAGCGTTCGCGGAACCTGCCGGCGCAGCTTCGTTAGCAGGCGATGAACCGTAATCGGTCAGAACTTTCGTACGGTCATCACTGTGCCCCGCTGCAGGGGCAGCCGTTTCGTGAGCGTTAAGCACCTCAGTAGGATCCTGATAGTCAGAGAGCACCGCAGTCGGGTCCTGATAGTCAGAAAGCACCGCAGTCGGGTCCTGATAATCAGAAAGCACCTGGGTAGGGTCTTGATAATCAGAGAGCACCTCAGTTGCATCAGAGCTAAAAGCCGTAGTGGGCGCGTCATCAGAAGGGTGAAGAGCGCGAGTAGCGTCCAGGTTCTCCGAATCGCCCCAACCGGGGTCCCCCGCACCTGTTGTTTGCCCCTTTGATGTCTTCTTCATAACCTCTTCCGTGCCTTCTGACCCTCATATCTGTTAGCGGTATTCGCCCTGCCGGTACCCACTGTTTGGGCGGTAGCCCCCAAGCTACCGTTTTCTCGTACCGTAGCGCCGGTCCTCTAGGGCGAATAACTACCTACTATTCCAGGTTAAGCTATGAAAAACTAAAGTTTTTTCGACCATAACCTGAGAGTTTCCAGAGAATGCGTAACAGGGTGCGAGCGCATCCACCCGCCCCCAGAATGCTATGGTGAGCTCATAGCGCATCGAAGAAGGGCAGATACCTTGAACACCAGTATGAGCGTGCCGCCTCTCGGCTACGGTTTTCACCTCACGAACACTCCCCTGCCACCGTTGCAGGAGGTTCTGGAGAACCTGTTCACGGTCGAAATTCCGATGACGGTCACTTTCCGCGGGGTCAATAGCCGCCAGAGCGCGCTGATTCGTGGCCCGCATGGCTGGGGCGAGTTCGCGCCCTTCCTCGAGTACGGCGCGCAGGAGTCTGCCGCGTGGCTTGCCTGCGCGCTGGAGGCGGCATGGCTGCCCGCCCCGGAGCCGGTGCGTACGCGCATCCCGCTGAACGCAACCCTGCCGGCGGTACCGGCGGAGCGTGTTCCGCAGGTGCTCGCCAAGTACGAGGGCGAGATTCAGGAACTCAAAATCAAGGTGGCTGAGAAGGGTCAGAGCCTCACCGACGATATTGCGCGCGTGGCGGCGGCACGAGATGCCCTCCCGAATGCCCGCCTGAAGGTGGACGCGAACATGGGCTACACCCTCGGCGGCGCCCTTGATGCGCTGCGTAAGCTCTGCGAGTACGGCATTATTTACGCCGAGCAGCCGGTGACATCCATTGAGGACATGGCGGCGCTCCGCTTCGCCATCGCTAAGGAGGGGCTGCCCGTCCGCATTGCCGCGGACGAGTCGATTCGTAAGGCGGAAGACCCGCTGAAGGTGGCCCGCGCGAACGCCGCGGACCTGATGGTTATTAAGGCGGCGCCGCTGGGCGGTGTACGTCGTGCGCTCGCGCTGGTGGAGCAGGCGCAGCTTCCGGCGGCGGTTTCTTCCGCGCTGGAGTCTTCGGTGGGTATTGCCACCGGTGCCTCTCTGGCGGCTTCCCTACCGACGTTGAGGTACGGGTGCGGTCTGGGTACGGTCTCCCTCATGGCTGAGGATGTCACCGATGAGCCACTTATCGCCCGCGATGGGTTCATGGACCTGCGCGCCATCACCCCCAGCCCGCAGCGCCTGGAGCGTCTTGCCACCGATGAGCAGACCCGCCAGTGGTGGGTGGAGCGCGTTACCGCCTGCTACCGGGTGCTGGAACGCGCCTCCGGGCTGTGAAGACTGCAGTTGTCAAGGTTGCACCTGAGAAGGGTAACCATAACTGAACGAAAAACCTTACGGCATTAGAATGGTACGGTGACTGAAAACCGCTCAACCCCCGCCATGCTCACCGCAGTATCCGTGCTCGATTCGCTGATTCGCGCCGGTATGCGGCATGTTGTCGTGTCTCCGGGGTCCCGCAGCGCACCTCTTGCGTACGCTATTGCCGCCGCCGCTGAAGCCGGCGCGCTCATTGCACATGTGCGCGTGGACGAGCGAATTGCAGCCTTTACCGCCCTGGGTATAGCCAAGGCATCCGGTCAGCCCGTGGGCCTGGTGTGCACCTCCGGTACGGCACTGGGCGAATACATGCCCGCCGTCATGGAGGCGTACCACGCCGGCGTGCCCCTGGCGGTGCTCAGTGCTGACCGCCCGGAGCGTCTGCGCGGTAGCGGTGTGAATCAGACGACCCGTCAGGCGAGTTTCTTCCATCCTTTTGTGCGCGCTGAAGCTGATTTGACCTCCTACCCCGAGCAGGTGGAGGGTGAACAGACTCAGGCTTTTGCCGCCTGCCTGAATGCGCTGACCGGTCGTAGCGCCGAGCACTGGCGCAAGCAGTCGACGGAGCCGATTGGTCCGGTGCACCTGAATATTTGTTTCGATACCCCGCTGACCCCCTCGGGTCGTTTTGCACAGATACTGCCGCAGTGGGCGCAGAGCCTGCTGGAGGATTACGACCCGCAGGCTGAGGGTCGCACCCGCGCCGCCCGTGCCGAGGGTTCCGGGCTCTCCAGTGCTGAGCAGCGTTGGCTCCTGGATTCTTTGGAGGCGCAGGCGGACCTGGCGGAGTTCACCCCGGCGCATCGCACCGTGGTGGTTGCCGCTGACGGTGCTGGCGAGTTTGCGGCGGAGTTCGCGCGCGTGCTGAACCTGCCGCTATTTGCGGAGCCTTCCTCCGAGTCACGCCACGGCGTGACCTCCATTCCTCACTACCCGCAGCTGCTCGCTGATGGTTCGTTCGCCCCCGCCGCCCAGATTGAGCGTGTGGTGCTCTTCGGACACCCGACGCTTTCACGCCCGATTACGGCGCTGCTGGAACGCGAAGATATTCAGTGCGCGTTCTACGCCCCGCGCCGCGCCAGCTGGTACGAGCCGGGTGCGCGCTCCTTCGTGGAGCTGTCAACCCCGTACGAGCTCGCCGAGTTTGCGTGCGCGTCCTCTGTTGCCGCTGATGAGCTGGTGGACGAGCTGAGCTGGCTAGAGCAGTGGGTTACCCCGGCACGCAAGCTGCAGGATGAGTGCCTGCGCGCCATTGCCGCCTACGAACACCCCGATGCCGAGAGCTCGGTTGACTACACCGATTACCGCAACCGCACCGCCGGCCGCTCCTACGCCCGCCGCGTCTGGCAGGATGCGGTGGCTCAGCGCCGCCTCATGGTGCTGGGCTCCTCAAACCTGGTGCGTGATCTGGATGCGGCAGCCCCCGCCCTGGGCGAGCCCGCCCCCGCACGCGTGTTTGCTAACCGCGGTCTTGCCGGTATTGACGGCACCATTGCGACCGCTATTGGCGTGTCCCTGTCGGGCTACTACCCTGCCGGCGTGGATGAGAACTCCCGCCCGATAATTGGCGGCGCCGCCCTGCCTGTGACCCTGCTGTGCGGTGACCTGACCTTCCAGCACGATGTGTCCTCGCTGAACCTGCCGAATACTGAGCTTCTGCCCGAACTGCGCGTTGAGGTCTTTGACGATGCCGGCGGCGGTATTTTCACGACCCTTGAGCACGGCGATATGGCTCGTCAGGAGCAGTTCACCGCCGCTGTGGATCGTTTCTTCACGGTGGCTGCCGCCCCGAATACTGATCTGGCGCGCATGGCTGCCGGTTTTGGTACCGAATCGGGCATTGAGGTGCGCATTCACACACCCTAAAGCCGTTTCTAAAGGGTGCAGGCTAAGCCCGTGCACGGGGTTGACCGATATACTGAAAACTACCTGTGCCGTAGCCTTCCGTGGCTGAAAGCTAGCCGGTCGTAGCGGTTTCACTCGCCGTTGCCTTCGCGTTTTTCTGCGCGCCTGCTGACGTACGGCACCCTATCTATCATTTATTGACATTCACGCTCTCGCCGCTGACACACACCGCGCGCGACCCGGGGGGGTTTACCCCGGTGAGCCCGGTGCATGCGGCGGGCGTTGCTCCCAAGGATTCTCATGAGCTCACTCGATATTATTGTTGCTGTCCCCTCCGGAGCCGGTTGGGTTCCCGTACACGCCATGGCGGAGCTTCTCGCCCGTTACACCGGCGGTACCGTACACCCCGTGGATGTGGGCGCATCCCTCAGCAAGGAAACGAAGCTTCTGGCGCGTCTGCCCCGCCTCAAGGGGGGCTCGAAGCGTTGCCTGGTGATTGCTTCTGATCCCGGTCAGCTGTACGCCATTTCGCAGCATTCCTTCGCGTTCCGCCGCTACGGCGCTATCTACGGCTGGGTGATTGATAGCTTCTGGGATGACCGCATTCCCGCGGTGGCTAAGTCCTCCACCTACGACCGTATTTTCGTTGCGGACGTTGATGACGTTCAGCCCTGGACCGCTGCGGGCGTGAAGACCCCCGGCGTTCTGCCCTGGGGTGCGGATGTGTGGAGCAAGTTCAGCGACCGTCTGGCTGCGCTGGAGTCGAAGAGCACCGACCTGCTGCGTGTGGGTCGCCAGCCCGCTGCCTACGAAGATGATGAGGCGACCGCAGCTCTTGCCGCCGAGCTGGGTCTGAGCTTTGAGGGCCGCCCGCCCTTCGGCGCGAACGACCGCGAGTCGGCTCAGCACCTGCAGGATTCTCTGAACCGTGCGAAGTTCCTGCTGGCATTCTCCACTTCGGTCAGCCCGGCACCGTACACCCACCCGACCAAGGAGTACATTACCGGTCGTTGGACCGATGCGCTGGCTTCGGGCGTGACCGTTGTCGGCAAGGTTCCGAACACCACCACCGTACGTGAAATCCTGTGGGACGGCGCGACCATCGACATTGATCACGCGGATGCTCGCGCGGGCCTTGCGCAGGTTGCCGATGCCGCCTCCCGCTGGACCCCCGCGCAGGGTGAGCAGCAGATTCGTCAGGCGCTGCAGCATCTGGATTGGCGCCACCGTTTTGTGCAGCTGTGCGAGGCAATGGGCGATGTCCCAGCTTCTTTGACGGCTGATTGCGAGGCAATGCGCGCCCAGTACGTTCAGCGCTAAATACGTACCCTAAGGGTTCGGGCATATAAAAGGTGAGGGCTGGTTTCTACCATAGAAACCAGCCCTCACCTGTATTTATGCTCTATGAGGCATATTGCATATGGGGTTTAATACGAAGCCTGACCCAGAGTAATCGGACCCGTGAAACCACTGGTGTCCGGGTGATCCGCTTCGAGATATGCCGTTACCGGTGCACCTTCAAGCTGAGCCAAACGATCCAGCAGGAAGCGAGTAGCACCCGGTGCATACGGCAGCTTATACATTGCCGCGGTCGTCGCCTCGTCATCACGATCCAAAGTGGAAGCACGAATCGACTCAATAGCAGTCACCATGGTGTTACGCTCACGCTCCACGAAGGTGCGGTCCACCGGCTCACCGTTACCGGGCACAAACACGCGGTAGCGATCAAATTCGAGCACAGCACCGAGGGTATCGATCCAACGATCGGGGAAAGAATCCTCAAAGTAGGGGTCGGTACCCTCTTCAATCAGACCCCCCATGAAGAGCACGTCTTCAATGCCGACCAAGATGTCACCGTCGGTGTGGCCGGGTCCCATGTACATGAGGGTTGCGCTACGCTCACCCAGGTCGATGGGAGTGAAAGTGATGCCGTCGCCCCTATTGGCGACCAGGCGGTTGGGAACAACAATATTGGTGGCGGCACCCTGCTTGTGTGCCATTTCCGGTTCCAGCGTCTCGACATAGGGACGCTGCGCCTCACCGTATTTACGGATTGCACGCGCGGCGCGAGGATGCGCCCAGAATTCTTCGACACCCATTGCCGCGAAAACATCGTTGCCGAAGAAACGCTCATAGTGTCCGTGAGTGTTTACGACGGTAATAGGAAGGCGCGTGAGACGGCGAACCTCATCATAAATTTCGGTTGCCTGACGGGGACCTGCGCCGGTATCCACGACAAGTGCACGCTCCAGTCCGAGGACCAGTCCGGTGTTCAGTCGGTAGTTGTCGGTCGCAATACGGTACACGCCGTCTGCGAGTTCAATAGTACGAGCCATAGATACAACCCTACTGGAATTTTTAGCGTCTGAGGGGCTATTCGGGCTTCAGAGAACAGAAATTTACGGTTCGGTAACAATTCAAGGCAATGAAAGTGCATTATTTTGTACAAACTTATCTCTAGCGTCAAGAAAGTGGTGAGTCTTATCAACCTCTCCGGATTGTTTGAACAGCCCATCATCGCCACAGGAGCCCCTCAAAGAGCTCGATGCGCATCCGTAGAAGCAATATTTATGCCTCAATGCCACTCAACCCAGAGTTGTGCGCGCGGTTAAACCCGCATCTAACACCCCTATAGGATAGGAGTATGACTTCTTCGCCTACCCCCTCTTCTAACCCCTCGACTCAGCCGTTCCCCAGCGGTACCGGACGCTACGCTCCCTCCCCTTCGGGGGACTTGCATCTGGGCAATTTGCGTACCGCTATTTTGGCGTGGGCGATGGCTCGCCGCGGTGGCAAGCCCTTCTATTTGCGCGTGGAGGATCTGGACCGCGTGCGCCCGGGTGCCGCGGAGCGTCAGATTGCTGATTTGGCGGCGCTGGGCCTGGATTGGGATGCAAGCCCCGGAGCTGCGACAGAGCACATTGAGGGTAGCGAAAGCACTGATGGCAAGGAAGCAGGCGTGCTGTACCAGAGCACGCGCCTTGCCGCCTATGAGCAGGCGGTTCAGCAGCTGCGCGAGGCGAACCTCGTCTACGAGTGTTTCTGTACTCGCCGCGAAATTCAGGAGGCATCGAGCGCCCCGCACGGTGCGCCGGGTGCATACCCGGGTACCTGCCGTGAGCTGACGGAAGCACAGCGGCAAGAGCGCCGCGCCCAGCGTCCGCCGGCTCTGCGTCTGCGAGCCGAGTGCACGAGCTACACGGTGCAGGATGATTTTTACGGCGCCTACACGGGGCTGGTAGATGATTTTGTGCTGGTGCGCAATGACGGCACCTACGCCTATAACCTGACGTCCGTGGTGGATGATGCGTTTGTGGGGGTTGAGCAGATTGTGCGCGGTGATGACCTGCTCCCTTCGGCCCCTCGCCAGTCGTATTTGGCGCAGCTTTTGGGTGTGGCGCAGCCGCGTTACGCTCACGTGCCACTGGCGCTCAATACGGAGGGTAAGCGCCTGGCGAAGCGTGATGGTGCGGTGACCCTGCCGCAGCTGCGTGAGGCGGGCGTTGAAGTCCCGACGATTTTGGGGTGGATTGCCGCTTCTATTCCGGTGTATAACGTGGATGGTTCTGCCCATTCGGCGGATGTTCCGGTGCCCAATGCGGCGGCGATTTTGGAGCGTTTTGACCCGGCTCGCATGGCTACTGAGCCATGGGTCGTGAGGGATCTCTAAGCCTCTGTGACATTGTCGTGTAACAGTTCAACACTCCGAACGGCTTTTAAATTTTTTGTTTAATTCGTTTTAGATGCATACGGCTCTGAACGTTTGCGTTGCTTTTAAACTACTTCTCTTGCACCGAAGTGCCCGAAACCCTGAATTCTAGGGATTTTTCGGGCACTTTTTCGCACACGCTCCCACATTGACCCACGTGTACGACCACGAATTTTACACAGTAAATACATATTTATTCCATAGTTCCTTACCCCTAAGCGTCAAATAGACTTTATTTTCAGCCCCTCAGAGCCTAGACTGTATCCTACGCCACTCATAAAGTTATGAAGTCGCGCATAAATACACAGACGCACACTATCACCAGGAGAGAAGGAACATTATGGCCGCGAGTACATACCAGGTCATCGCGCTGGCGATTTATTTTGTTGCCATGATCGCAATCGGCCTATGGGCAAATAGCAAGAACAACAGCCTCGACGACTATGTGCTGGGCGGGCGACAGCTCTCCCCCACCGTCGCCGCACTCTCAGCGGGCGCCTCCGACATGTCCGGTTGGCTCCTCATGGGTCTGCCCGGCGCCGTCTACCTCAGCGGCCTCTCCCAGGCATGGCTCGCCGTCGGCCTGACCATCGGCGCATGGTGCAACTGGAAGTTCGTGGCACCGCGACTGCGTAGCTACACCGAAGTAGCAGGCGACGCCGTGACCGTCCCCGTCTTCCTGAGCAACCGCCTCCATGACACCAAGCGCGTGCTGCGCATCGTCTCCGGTGTCGTGATTCTGGTGTTCTTCACCTTCTACGTCTCCTCCGGTATGGTGTCCGGCGGTCTGTTCTTCAAGTCCTCCTTCGGTCAGGAATACCACACCGGTATGCTCCTGCTGGCAGGCATCACCGTGTTCTACACCTTCTTCGGCGGCTTCATGGGCGCATCCTACACCGACATGGTTCAGGGTCTGCTCATGCTCGCAGCGCTGATTGCTGTTCCGGTTGTCACCATTATTAACCTCGGCGGTGTGGGCCCCGTGGTTGAGTCCATCAGCCAGGTAAGCCCCGACGCGCTGAGCATCTTCGCAGGCACCACCTTCGCCGGTATTATTTCGTCCCTCGCATGGGGTTTGGGCTACTTCGGTCAGCCGCACATTATCGTGCGATTCATGGCAATGCGCACCCCCGCGGACGCTAAGTCCGGCCGCCGCATCGGCATCAGCTGGATGGTCCTGACCGTGTTCGGCGCACTGAGCGGCGCGTTCATGGGTATCGCCTACTTTGCACGCCACCCCGAGGCGTCCCTCACCAACCCCGAAACCGCTGAGTCGGTCTTCCTGGACCTCGCCCAGATTCTGTTCCACCCCCTCGTTGCGGGCCTGATTCTGGCTGCGGTTCTGGCGGCAATTATGTCCACCCTCTCCTCGCAGCTGATCGTGTGCTCCTCCGCTCTGGTGGAGGACCTCTACGGCATCTTCTCCTCGAAGAAGCTCAGCGCAGGCAAGTCCCTGTGGCTCGGCCGTGCAGGCGTGGCAATCGTGGCACTGGTCGCCGGTGCCCTGGCGTGGAACCCCAACAGCTCCATTCTGCAGCTGGTCGCATTCGCTTGGGCGGGCTTCGGTTCGGCGTTCGGCCCGACCGTTCTGCTCTCCCTCTACTGGCGTAAGCTGACCACCCAGGGTGCACTCGCCTCCATGATTACCGGTGCCGTTGTGGCATTCGCGTGGGGTCAGAGCCCGATGAAGTCTGTGCTCTACGAAATGGTTCCCGGCTTCGCTTCGGCGATGCTGGTCGCAATCATCGTCTCCCTGGTCACCTACAAGAAGAACCAGACCATTGACGAAGAGTTCGACCGCGCGGTAGAGCTCGCAAAGGTCAAGTAACCCACAGATAACCAAGACCGGGTAAGGTTCCTTACCTAACTTCTAAGGCCCGGGCCGCACACACGCGGTCCGGGCCTTCTTATATGCCCGGGCAACCCATGCCACAGCCTCAGACAACGCCCGGGCAACACCTGGGCAACACTCGGGCACCGCCTGGGCAACACTTGGGCAACGTAGAATAGGGTCTATGACTGCACAACTTCCCGAAAAGGTCTCGGACATCTTCAACCCCGCCGACTGGCGCGTCGTCGAAGGCTTCGAAGACTTCACCGACATCACCTACCACCGCCAGGTTGAGCGCGACGAAAACGGCGAAATCCTGCGCGATCTGCCCACCGTGCGCATCGCATTCGACCGCCCCGAGGTCCGCAACGCATTCCGCCCGCACACCGTGGACGAACTCTACCGCGCCCTCGACCACGCCCGCATGACCTCCAACGTAGGCACCGTACTGCTCACCGGCAACGGCCCCTCCGCCAAGGACGGCGGCTGGGCGTTCTGCTCCGGCGGCGATCAGCGCATCCGCGGCCGCGACGGCTACCACTATGCCAGCGGCGACACCGCAGAAAGCATCGACCCGGCACGCGCAGGCCGACTGCACATCCTGGAAGTGCAGCGCCTCATCCGCACCATGCCCAAGGTCGTTATCGCCCTCGTCTCCGGCTGGGCGGCAGGCGGCGGCCACTCCCTGCACGTGGTGGCTGACCTGACTATCGCCTCCGAAGAGTACGGCAAGTTCAAGCAGACTGACGCAACCGTCGGCTCCTTCGACGCAGGCTACGGTTCGGCACTGCTCGCACGCCAGGTGGGTCAGAAGTTCGCCCGCGAAATCTTCTTCCTCGCCAAGGAATACGACGCACAGCGCATGTACGAAATGGGCGCAGTCAACGACGTAGTCCCCCACGCCGAACTCGAGAACAAGGGCCTGGAATACGCGGCGCACATCGCCCGCCAGTCCCCGCAGGCAATCCGCATGCTCAAGTACGCCTTCAACCTGCCCGACGACGGTATGCTCGGCCAGCAGGTCTTCGCCGGTGAGGCAACCCGCATGGCATACATGACCGACGAGGCTGTGGAGGGTCGCGACGCGTTCTTGCAGAAGCGTGACCCGGACTGGTCCAACTACCCCTACTACTTCTAAGAGACAGCCCCTTCCGCAGAAGTAGTTTCAGATGCATAGGCTCGGAGCCGGATTCAACCCTGATACCCTCAGCTAAGAATCCGGCTCCGGCGCATTTGATGCTTTTTCCCCCCCCCCGGCATATGACATGCCCCGGCTCATATGCACGCAGCCGTTACCAACAGCCGCTAAGGACTTAGCCATGATGAACACCCCCGCACCCGGTCTCGTGCCCTCCCCAACCCCGCAGGAGGCTGCCCTGCACCCGCAGGCGGTGCAGGTGCGCGCGGATCAGCCCGCCAATCCTCACGCTATGCTGGGTGCCTTTGAGCAGCTACTGGGTGGGTACGCGGCGGGTGCTGGTGCGGAGAGTGTAGAGGCTGCAGAGCCTATTGCCCTGGTGGTGGGCACCTCCGGATCCACCGGAACCCCCAAACGCACCGCACTGACTGCACGAGCTCTAGCCGCCAGTGCGGCAGCCACCGAGAACTTCTTCGGCTCGAACTCCGATGCCGCCTCGCAGTGGTTGTTGGCTCTTCCCGCGCACTATATTGCCGGCGCGCAGGTGCTCGCCCGCTCCGTGCTCGCCGGTACCACCCCGGTCATTGCCCGCTCCGTGACCGAACCGGTGCACTTTAGCCCCGAAGTTTTCCTGCAGGCGGTTGAGCGCATGAGCTCGGCACGCCGGTTTGTCTCCCTGGTGCCCACCCAGCTACATAAGCTCCTTGAAAGCGCGGACGCCAACCCGTCCCTGGGCGCTGAGATTCACGAGGCGCTCGGCTCCTTCACCGGAATCCTGCTCGGAGGCGCCCCCGCCAGCGCCGACCTGCTCGCCGCCTCCACCACTCTGGGGCTGAACACGGTGACCACCTACGGTAGTGCCGAAACTGCCGGTGGATGCGTCTACTCCGGCTCTGTTCTGCCCGGCGCGCGGGTGGAGCTCGTGCCTGAAGAAGGCATGCCCGCCGTGCCAGATATTGAGGGGAAGCCCGCGCAGGTGGGCCGTATTTGGATCAGCGGCGCGCACCTCGCCAGCGGTTACATTGGCGATGCCCCCCGCACCGCCGAGCACTTCTTCACCGCCGGGGACGGCACCCGCTGGTACCGCACCGACGACTACGGTCTGCTCAGCCCCGCACACGGCCCCGACAGCGCTGTGCAGGGTAGCGAGCCGCGCCTGCAGGTGCTTGGCCGTAGCGACGACGTGCTCATCAGCGGAGGCGTAAAAATCTCCGCCCTCGCCGTGGCGACAGTCCTCGAAGAGCACCCCGCCGTACGCGAAGCCTGCGTAGTCGGCTTACCCGATGCCCGCTGGGGCACAGCCATTGCCGCTGCGGTCACGCTGGTACCTTCTGTCGGTACCGCGGCTGCGCCTACTGAGAATAGCCGCGCGCTGAACGAAGATCTCTGCGCCCTGCTGCGTGCCCGCTGCGCCGAAAAGCTCGGTGCCCCCGCCGCACCCAAGCAGCTGAGCATCCTGCCGGATTTCCCGCTCACCAGCACCGGCAAGCCGGACCGCGCAAAAATATACAGTATCCTGGACAGAGACTATCGTCAGGGCTAAAGCAGGCTCATCCGCGGGTTTTTGCCCCGTACACGCAGCCGCCCACACGCCCTGACCGTCACATCACAACCCCTCACGCACAAACTCACGCATCATACGCACTTAGACCCGGAAGGAACCCCTGTGGCAACTGCCGCCCAATGGATTGAAGGCGCTCGCCTGCGCACCCTGCCGCTCGCCGTCGCCCCCATTATTGCCGGCTCAGCTGCCGCCTACGAGATCAACGAATTCAAGCCGCTCTACGCGTTCTTGGCGTTCCTCGTCGCGTTCTTCCTGCAGGTCGGCGTGAACTACGCCAACGACTACTCCGACGGCATCAAGGGTACCGACGAAGACCGCGTGGGCCCCCTACGCCTCGTCGGTTCCGGCGTGGCAAGCCCCCGCTCCGTCAAGTTCGCCGCCTTCGCATGCTTCGGTCTAGCGATGCTTGCGGGTCTTGCCCTGGTCGCTCTGGCGAACCAGTGGTGGTTCCTGGCGATTGGCGCCTCCAGCGTCTTCGCGGCGTGGGGCTACACCGGCGGCAAGCACCCCTACGGCTACATGGGCTTGGGTGACGTGTTCGTTTTCGTCTACTTCGGTCTGGTCGCGACCCTGGGCACCCTCTACACGCAGGCGCACACCCTGACCCTGCTCGGCTGGGTGGGTGCTATCGGCATTGGTCTGATTTCCTGTGCGCTGCTCATGGCGAATAACGTGCGTGACATTCCCACCGACATTGAGGCGGGCAAGCTGACCATGGCGGTCCGCCTGGGCGAACGCTGGTCGCGCATCACCTATATTGTGGAGATGGCGCTGGCACTGGGTCTGGGCGTGCTCCTGCTCGATGAGAACCCCTGGTTCCTGCTGATCTTCCTGCTGGTCGGCCCGACCATCCACTCCTGCGTGACCGTGTGGACGCGCGGCGGCCGCGACCTGATCCCCGTGCTCAAGCAAGCGGGTATTGTGGCGCTCGCGTACTCCGTGATTCTTGCCCTCGCCGTGTGGCTGGGTTCGCTGGATATTATTAGCCACGAGGTTCAGGTGTTCACCGGCTACTAGGCCGACCTACAAATCTGCGCCAGATTACCGTGCCGTTACGCCGCTAGCGGGCACCCTGTTCATAGTTCTGTGATAACGCGGCGGTATGTCATAGTAGTGCTTATGATTCGAGCCATGCTGATTATTGGCGGCGCCGCCCTCATCGTGGGGCTGACCCTCTACACCCTCTTGGACGCCGTCCGCACCCCCGCACACGAGGCGCGAACCCTGCCCAAGTGGCTGTGGGTTCTCGTCACCCTGCTCTTCCCCGTGGTGGGCCCGCTCATGTGGCTCATCCTGGGCCGCCCCAAGGCGCAGCCCGCAGCAGGCGCTCGCCGCGGCTTCGGTCAGCGACGCAACACCCCGGCGCCCTCGGTATCTTCCCCCGACGACGATGAAGAGTACCTGCGCTGGCTCAAAGCAAAAGCAGAACGCGAACGCCGCAGCCGCGAAGCAGAATCGCACAACACGCAGGATTCCGAACGTAAAGATCCCGAGGACGGCACCCCGAATCAGGGTAACGGGCAGAACTAGCCGAGACAGCTAGGCTCACGCCCCTCAAGGTTTACAGAAAGAGGCTGTGAGCGCATCCGTAATGGATGGGCTCACAGCCTCTTACTATGCTCGAAACAGCTTCGGGAACTAGCTACCGGGCAGCTGAATCACGCCACCGTACAGCGGCGCAGCAGGCTCCGAATACTCCACAAAATGCGGCATCTCATGCTCAAAATCAATAGTGCTAAACGCCAGGGTCGTAATCGACGCCAAGTTACACTCACGGGCACGCGGGTCATGCTGCAGCATGCGGCCCTCAACACCCAGGCGAGTAATCCAAATCGGCAGCTGATGCGACACAATAATCGCCTCCGCACCCTCGCCACCCAACTCGTAGGCGGTACGCGCCGCATCCTGAACAGCCGCAGCCATACGGCGAATCTGATCCAGGTACGACTCACCCCAGGAGGGGCGCGCCGGGTTGTACAGCTTCGTCCAGTGACGCGGGTTCTTCAGCAACTCCTGCGCGTTCACGTGCAGACCCTCAAAGTAGTTATCCGCCTCAATGACGCGCTCATCCGGCTGCGCGGTCAGACCCAGCAGCTCCTCAACCGGGGCGGCAGACTCACGGGTACGCTGCAACGGCGAGCAGACCAGATGCACGAAACGGGCGCCGCGCTCAGCACGAGCCGCGAACTCCTCAGCGCTCAGACGCACCATCTGCTGGCCCTTATCGGACAAACGGTAGCCGGGCAGACGGCCGTACACGATACGCTCGGGGTTGTGCACCTCGCCGTGACGCATGAGGTGAACTTTAATGGTGGAAGTTTCAGTCATAATCCCAGTCTCTCAGATAGCACGCCGCACCCCAAACAGGTGACCCGCACATCCCCTCTACGAATACGAAACCCGGCGTACAAAACCCACCCTAAAACCCAGCCCGCGAAACTGCCAGAACGCAAAAACCCCGCCTCTCCGTGCGGAGGGCGGGGCGAAAGAAGTCTATTTACTTCTTGTTGCGGCGCTGGTGGCGGGTCTTACGAAGCAGCTTGCGGTGCTTCTTCTTGGACATACGCTTGCGGCGCTTCTTGATAACGGAACCCATAGGATTTCCTCACTTTACTCGTACCCGGCCGAGCCATTCGACTCGGTAGCTACCCGGGGATATTTATACCGGTATAACCGATCCAAAACGCATTTTAGGCACAGAAATACCCTTGCGTTTTAGAGCGCTACCTACCTAGAGTACTAGGTTTACCCCCATTTTCACCATTCGAGAGCGGTATTTCAGGAGTTTTTCCCTGAATTTCCGCTTTTCCTGCGGGTATATCGAGGGTATTTCCGGGTGAAAACGGGGATTCGGCAACCCTAACGGCGCTTCTTCTTCGACTTCTTCAAGCCCTTACCGCGGCCGTGAGACAGCACCGAACCGGAAGAAGCTACAGCACCCTCAGAAGTGCTCTCCTCAGCCTGGGAGGCGGCCTCTACCGACTCCTCAGCCGATTCCTCAGCAGGTTCTTCTACGGAAACCTCCTCAGCGGGGCTTTCCTCAGCCGCCGCGTGCAACGCCTTCAGACGCTCAGCACGCTCAGCCTCGGCACGAGCCAGCGCCTCCTGGTCAATAGCGGGCTGGGGCTCAGGCTTCGCTTCAGCGTTCACAGCCTGCTCCTTCACTGCCTGATCCTTCTCGGGGCTCTTCTGAGCTTCCTCAGGCTCGTACACATCCACGCCAAAGAAACGCTTCATCTTCGAGAAGATGCCGCGGCGCTCCTGCACCGGCTCATCATGCGGAAGCTTCTCATAGGTGTCGTGAATGGTCGCTGCCGCCTCAAGGCGGGTAGGCTCAGCAGGCTGGACGGCGGGCGCCTCCTGGCGCGCCGGGGCACGCAGAACGTTCTCCGGCTCAGTCTCCGCAGGAGCCGCGGCAGTCACGACAGCCGCAGGACGCGCGGTACGGGCAGGCGCAGTCAGCACCCTACTACGATCCACCGGCTTAATGATGGTCGCACGCACCGGAGAAATAATCTGACCGCTACGACGACGCGGAGCCGCCGTAGAAGCACGCAGAACCTTTGCGGGGCCCTCGGCCTCTTCCTGCGCGTACGCGGCAGGAACGCTCGGCAACTGACCGCTGGGAGTCTGCGAGCTAAAATTCTGCGCGGCAGGAGCCTGGGAGGCGGGTGCAGCCTGCGCAACCGGGGTGCTGCGGCGCGGGGTACCGAAGCTCAGCGGCACATCCGGGCTCACCGAATGCGCGGCAGGCTGTGCGGGGGTTGCGGAAGCCGCAACAGGTGCGGGCTGGGATGCAGCGGGAATGACACGTTCCACCTTGTCAGATGCAGAAGCATCCGCACCAAAAGTAGTCTCAGCAGAGGTATCAACACGCTCGGCAGGGCTCTCAGAAGCCGTCTCCTCAATGTAGACGACATCGTCTTCAGGCACCTTGTATTCCACCGCAGAAGACTGCGCAGACTCAGCCGGGACCTCAACAGCAGACTCCACTACAGGCTCAGGCGCATCCGCCGCGGGCAACACACCCGCATCAGCGAAGGACGCATCATCCTGCATCAAATCGTCAAAGTCATCGGCGGCAAACTCATCCACATCAACCGGCGCAAACTCAGAAGCAATCGGCTCACCCGGCAGACCGTTCGCAGAGGTCGCCTCCTGCTCCAAGTCAATACCGGCATCGGCATACATGCCGCGCAGCTGACCAATCACCATGGCACGCGCCGTCGCCGAATCGCCCGCCTTCAAAGCCTCCGCAATAGCGCGGCTCTCAGCACGCAGACGCTCCACAGCGCTACTCCACAGCGGCATACGGCCCACCAGCGACAGCATCGACTCAAAACTCGGCTGACGCACCGACGCGAGCAGACCCACCAGCAGCTCATTACCCGCACAACGCATCACCTGGTGGTGGAACGTCAGCAGAAGCTCCAGGAAATCACGGATCGACAGGTCGAAATCTTCCATCTGCGCCAGGACCTCATCCATCTCCGCGAAGGAGGCGGTCTTCGGGTCAATACGCGCAATCGCCCAGCTTTCCAGCAGAATACGGGTCTGCACCAGGTCACGAGTCGGGTAACGCGAGCTGGACATGTGCAGGCGCAGAGCGGCACTCGCCGCGGAAGCCGGCTCATCGCTCAGGTGCACCAGAATTTCCTTGCCGCGACCGTTGTACAGCTGCACCAGATCCATATCTTCCAGGGTGCGTAGAGCCTCGCGGGTACGGGAACGACCCACACCAATAGCGCGCGCAATTTCGCTATCGCTGGGCAGATCTTGACCCAGCTGAATGTTGCCCTCGAACAGTTCGTTCTCGAGCCAGCGCAGAATTTTACGATGAATAGCCACGTGAATGCGTCTTTCGGTCAAAAAGTGAGTGAGAGTGTGTGTGTTTTACAGAGAGTTAATGCCGGAAGTGATCGGCAGGGCAGACCCTAGCCGCCCGTCTTAGCGGCGGCGGCCACGCAGGAAGCCGAAGAGGCCACCGCGGTGGTTATCTTTCGCCTCAGCGCTGTTCGTCTCAGCGTTGGGGCGGTACACCGAATCGTAAGCGGGCATGGTCTGATACTCGGGCTCCTCAGCGGAGGTTTCAGCCTTAGCAGGCTCACCCTCAACAGGCTCATCATTGGCAGGCTCGACCTTACCGAGTTCAGCCTTCTCAGTAGCTTCTGCGGGCGAAGCTGCTTCCTCAGCAGACTCAGCCTCAACAGATTCAGCCTTCACGGGCTCTTCTGCCGCGGCTTCATCCACTACGTTCTTCTCAATCACAGACTTTTCAGCTGCAGAATCCTCAGCTGCAAATTCCTTGCGGGTTGCTTCTTCCTTGACGGATTCAGCGGGTGCAACCGGCTTCTCAGCTGCGCCCTTTTCGTCGGTAGCCTTTTCCTCGGCGATCTTTTCAAGCACAACAGCCTCGGGGATCACAGGGATAGGCTGAATCGAGCCACCCACAACCGCAGCGGGGTCGATGCCATAAGGCACCACAGCCGCAGGCTGAGGGAATACCACCGGCTTCTGCACTACAACAGGCTTAGCCTCAGCAGGTGCCGCGGGGGTAGCGGGCTGAGCGGGGGTTGCCGACGCCGCGGGGGTCACCCCAGCATCGTAACCGTAGGATGCGGGAGTGAAGGGGCGCATCGGGGTGCTATCCACAGCCTCTTCCTGCGAGGTGGGCTCAACAGCTCCCACCTTCTCAGCGGCAGCTTCGGAAGCGGTGCTGTCAGCTGCTTGTTCCGCAGGGCGCGAGTAGATGCGCGCGCTGGGGGTCATGTGCTGTGCGCGGGCGCGCTGAATGCGAGCCTGCTCGATTTCCTCGGGGGTGGGTGCCTCAACGGCGAGAGTCTCAGAGTCGGTCGCCTCGGGCTTCTGAGCACTCTTTTCGGAGGTCTTCTCGACCGGCTTCTCAGCCGTCGCATTGTCGGAGGCAGATGCACTCACGCCACCGGGCAGTGCCACGGGCGCGTGCGCCTCGTTGGACTGGCGTGCAATCTGAACGGTCTCGTTAATCCACTCGGTCACGGTGGCGAATACATCCGGGTTCAGGGAGTAGAGGCGACGCTGCCCCTCCACGGTCACGGAGACCACATCTGCATCGCGAAGGACTTTCAGGTGCTTCGAAATGGTCGGCTGGCTCATGCCCAGCTTTTCAACCACTGCGCCCACCGTGTGGGTTTGCTCAGCGAGAATACGCACAATTCGGCGGCGAGTCGGATCCGCGATGACAGAAAAAACATCAGAATGCATATAGCGATTATGACATATAAAGTGGCGCCTCAAGCTTAGAATGAGGCTGATACAGAAATTACCTTCAAAAATTCTGAAAGACCACTGAATGCTAACCCAATATGGAGCCCTGAAAGGGAGAAAAGCATGAAGTGCCTATCACATCTCGTGGTGATTTCCTGTATCTCATCCTAGGCATATGTGAGTCACCCAGCCCCTCAATACTTATATAACCAATACAGAATATATAGTTTTCGTGGCTCCACCCCACAAAACCAGCCGTACGCCTTCTCCGAACTCACATATTTACCCCCGAACCACCAGACCCCCAACCCCCTCAGCGGGCACCCGGCGCGATACACTAGAAGGCGTTAAACACAGGCTCAAACCGCCGCCCAACACATCAACACACCAACACCCAGACACCCACTGAAGGAGGCGCATGGGACGCATACTCCGCCGCACCCGGCGCCGACACCACCACCCCCAGGGCCAGCTCAACCGCCGCTGGGACACCCTCAGCGGTGCCACCTCCGAACCGCAAAAGCAGCAGGTTCGCCGAAGCCGCCGCGACCGCCTCGAAGCTGAAAAGCTCAGCATCCTCACCAGCGTGCCCGGCATCGATCTTGACCGTCTGCCTACCCTACGTGACCACGAAGACCCCAAGACTCAGCGCAAACGAACCCCACTAGAGTTCAACCAGAAGACTCTCGAACGCTTCCGCGACTTCATTGATTCCTCGGTTCTGGCGTCTCCCTCACGCACCGCAATCAGCGCGTTCTTTCTAGTCATTAGCTTCTTCACCATCATGCTGTCCCTGCCGATTTCTTCGGCAGACGGGCAGCGCGTCGCGCTACACCACGCGGTCTTCACCTCAACCAGCGCGGTCACCGTGACCGGTCTGACCACCGTCTCCACAGCAGATCAGTGGTCAACCTTCGGTCAGGCAATGATTCTTCTCGCCTGCCAGGTGGGTGGCCTGGGCACGCTGACCATCACCTCCCTGCTGGCGCTGGCTATCGGCCGCAAAATGGGTCTGCGCACCAAACTCATCGCCCAGGAAGACCTGAACATCAGCCGACTCGGCGAGGTCGGCGGCATCATTAAAGCGGTGGCGTACGCGTCTTTCTCCATCGAAGCGTTCATTGCCATGCTCCTCACCCCGCGCTTCCTCGTGCTCGGCGAAGCACCACATGAGGCTCTGTGGCACGGCATTTTCTACTCGGTTTCTGCATTCAACAACGCCGGATTCACCCCGCACTCGGACGGCATCGTACCCTACGGCCACGATCTCTTCCTGCTCGTACCCATCTGCATCGCGGTGTTCCTCGGCTCGCTCGGCTTCCCCGTGTTCATTGCGATTCAGCGCAACCCTTTCCGGCCCTCACACTGGCAGCTCACCGCAAAACTGACCGTGGTCACCACCCTCTTCTTCTTCGGTTTTGGCGCCTTCTTCTGGGGTCTTTTCGAGTGGAATAACCCCGCAACCATCGGTTCCTACTCTCCCGGCGATAAAATCCTCAACGCCATCTTTGCCTCCGTAATGATGCGTTCGGGCGGCTTCAACCTGGTTGACATGGACGCCATCACCCCCGTCTCCACCCTGCTGACGGATACGCTCATGTTCATTGGTGGCGGCTCCGGCTCGACCGCAGGCGGTGTGAAGGTCACCACCATCGCCGTGATTGCCCTGTCGATTCTTGCCGAGGCGCGAGGTGACCAGAAGGTCGTAGCGTTCAATCGCACCATCCCCGAATCCTCTCTGCGCATTGCCATCTCTGTGATCGTTATGGGTGCTACCGTGGTAGGTGTTGGCACCGCATCGATTCTCATCATTAGCGGCGCAGATCTCAAAGAAGTCATCTTCGAGGTCATCTCCGCCTTCGCGACCTGCGGCCTCTCAAACGGCCTCTCCGCCAGCCTGCCTCCGGCAGGCGTGTACGTGCTCAGCGTTCTGATGCTCATTGGTCGTGTGGGTACTACAACCGCCGCAACCGGCCTGGCGATGCGTTCACGCCGCCGCCTCTACAAGTTCCCCGAAGAAAGGCCCACCATTGGCTAGTGCACATAACGCCCCCGTCCTCGTCATCGGCCTGGGACGCTTCGGTTCGGCTGTGGCCGCCCAGTTGCGCCTGCAGAATAAAGAGGTTCTTGCGATTGAGAAGGACCCCGAGCTGGTGCAGAAATGGTCCGGCGTGCTGACCCACGTGGTCTCCGCCGATGCGACCGATATCGACACCCTGCACCAGTTGGGCGCAGATGATTTCGGTTCCGCTGTGGTGGGTGTGGGCACCTCCGTTGAGGCGTCCGTGCTGATTACCGCGAACCTCGTAGACATTGGCGTGGAGCGTATCTGGGCGAAGGCTATCACCCCCGCGCACGGCAAGATTCTGGAGCGTATTGGCGCGCACCACGTGGTCTACCCGGAGGCGGATGCCGGCCGCCGCGCTGCGCACCTCGTCTCGGGTCGACTGCTGGACTACATTGAGTTTGATGACGACTTCGCGATTGCGAAGATGCGCCCACCGAAGGAAACCCACGGCTTCACCCTCGCAGAGTCGGATATCCGTTCCAAGTACGGCGTGTCTGTGGTCGGCATTAAGTCCCCCGGTGAGGACTTCACCTACGCGGATGCGACCACCCGCATTCACTCGCGTGACATTCTGATTGTGTCCGGTCAGGTGGATTTGATTGAGCGTTTCGCGGCGCGCCCCTAAGTGCACTTTTCCTTGCTATCTTGAGGAACCCACGCAGGAGGAACCCACGCCTTAGGAGCCCGCGCATAGATAGAAAAACAGCCTCTTCCCGTTCTGTCGGGAGGAGGCTGTTTTCTGTGGTTTTACCCAATCATAGGGATGCTACCGGACGGTATTAGTCCCCGCTGGTTAGTCCGTAATGACTAGTCCTCGTCAGCGGTGTACAGCTGGCTCATTTCCGCCGAACGGGCGGCGCAGGCGCGCATCGCGTCCTCGGTCAGCTGGAAGAGGCCACCGTCTACGAAGGTGTTCAGTGCACGCTCGGTGGTGCCGTTCGGGCTGGTCACGGCGCGGCGCAGGGCGGGCGCATCCGGGTTGGTGTCGAGCAGGAAGCCGGCACCTGCAACGGTTGCGCTGGCAAGCTTGAGGGCGGTGTCTGCATCCAGGCCGAGCTTCTCGCCGGCGGCGGCCATCGCCTCCGCAAGCAGGAACGCGTATGCCGGGCCGGAACCGGAGACGGCGGTGACCGCATCCATCTGGTCCTCGCGAACCTCAACAACCAGACCGACGGTGCCCAGAACCTCTTCGACGAGCTTCTTCTGCTCGTCCTTCACAGTGTCGGTGGTGGAGATTGCGAGCACGCCCTTGCCCACGGAGGAGGGGGTGTTCGGCATGCAGCGAACAATGGGCTGACCTACGGGAAGGCACTCGGCGAGGGTTTCGAGGGTCACGCCGGCAGCAACGGACACCACAACGGCGTTCGGTGCGAGGGCGGGTGCGATATCGCGGGCGAGTTCGACGATGCCGTAGGGCTTCACGCCGAGCAACACGACGTCTGCGTGGGCGGTTGCCTTGTGGTTGCCGTCGGCTTCGCCGCCGGTGGTGATGATTTCGATCTGGTCGCCGAGGCGCTGGGCGAGGGCGGCGCGGGATTCTTCGCTACGCACGGTGGCGCGGATGTGGGCGGGGTCGTGGCCTGCGGCGAGCAGACCCGCGGCAATGGAGCCGTTCATGGAGCCGGTGCCGAGAAAAGCAATAGTTGCGGTCATCGTTGATCCTTCCTAATGGGGTGCCTGCGCCCTGCGGGTGCGCGGTGTGCTGTGCGCGGTGGGCGTGTGGAGGCGTACCCTTCCAGCATAGCGGGTGCGGCTACGGGCATGTGACCTGGCTCGTGTTTCCGGTGCGTTTTCTGGGATGGTGGCTTCACACAGCGCCGCATCCCCAAAGCGCCGGGCTCAGCTTCTCACCTTGTAGCCTGTCCATGAGCCGTCAAAAGTGCAGGCGTAAAATGAAAGTAGCTTCAACCGCGGCAGTTTGTGCCGGGCATGAGGCCTTCAACAACACACAGCACGCAACACACAAACCCCCTTTTTTCTATGTCTTCTCATACTGGTTCTTCCTCGAATAGCCCGCAGAATCCTGTGGGTTCCCGTTCTTTTTCGTTTCGCCTCCTGATGGGGCTGACCCTTGCCGCGCTGGTCACGGGCGTGTTCAGCGGCCTGGGTGCGATTGTTCTGCATTATGTTCTGGATTTTATGCAGGAGCTAACTTTCGGTCAGGCTGAGGGACATCACCCGATGGTCACTGATGGTGCCGACCCGGCGCGGCGTGCCCTGGTGCTGGCGGCGTTGGGTCCGTTTGTGGCACTGGTTTGGTATTACCTGCAGTCGGGCGGCCGGCGTGTGGTCGGCGTGAAGTCGCAGATTGCGGGTGCTACCGAGGAGGATCGCGCGCCGTCGCTGTGGCGGCAGATTTCGCATTCGGTGATTCAGATTGTTGCGGTGGGTGCGGGTTCCCCGGTGGGTAAGGAGGTCGCGCCTCGTGAGTTGGGTGCGCTGGCTGCGGGTCGGTGCGCGCGTCTGCTGGAGCGTGTGGGCGGCACCCGTGCGGATGGTTCGCCGTTACTGGGTGATCGTGAGCGGCGCCTGCTGGTGGCGGCGGGTGCGGCGTCCGGTCTGGCGGCGGTGTATCAGGTGCCGATTGGTGGTCTGGTGTACCTTGTGGAGGCGATGGCTGCGGGTTTGAGCTTGTGGTCGCTGTATGTGGGTGCGGTGACGGTGTGGACGGCGACGGTCACGGCGAATCTAGTGATTTCGAATGCCCCGACCTACCCGGTACCGCAGCTTCCGCTGGATGCGACGACCCTGACGGTGGCGGTGTTGACGGGTGCGGTATTGGCTCCATTGGCATTGGGTTTTAGGGCGCTGTCGCAGCGGGCGGAGAAGATTAAGGCGAAGGACCGTTCTCTTCTGTGGCGTATTCCGGTGGCGTTTGTGCTGGTCGCGGTGGTTTCGCTGTGGCTTCCGGAGATTTTGGGTAATGGTCGCCTGCTGACTCAGCACACGTTTAATGTGTCTTTGGATGCGGCGGCGGGCGGTTTGTCTGCGGCGGCAGCAGTGTATGTGTTGGCGTTGTGCGTGGCAAAGGCTGCCGTAGTTTTGTTGAGCCTGCGCTCCGGGTCGTATGGCGGTACGCTGACACCGGGTCTGGCGTTGGGTGCGGCTTCCGCGTTTTGCGTGGCGGCACTGGTGCTGTGGGCGTTCCCCGTTTTGAGCGGGGTGCCGGGTGGCGCGTCGATGGTGTTGTATGCGGCGGCGTTGACGGGTACGGCGGCGTTTCTGGGTATTTCGATGAATGCGCCGCTGTCTGCGTTGACGTTATTGATTGGTTTTACGGGTCAGGGTGCGAGTGCGTGGCTGCCGATGGCGGTTGCGGTGGGCACGGCGGTGCTGACCCGCTGGGCGTGGACGCAGGCGTTCGGTACTAAGAAGTAGGTTCTGACAGGTGGCGGGCGGCCCCGGATGCGTGTGCGTCCGGAGCCGCCCTGATTTATTGTGCCGAAGAGCTGCCTTAAATTTGCTTTGACGGCTTTGAAAGGAATAGCAGATAGACTCCGAAGATGAGCTTAATTGCCGCATCAATGTATGCGATGGCCTCTAACGGGATGTTGGTAAAAATATATCCCGCAAACACGTTAATGGCACAGATAAGACCCAGGTATATCATTGACTTTCCATGCACAAAATAATAAGGGAAGAAATGCAGTGCGGTTGCCATCAATGCCCCTAGCCAAATCAATCTCCAATTTTCAGTTGCAAAGAATGGGCCACCCAGCAAAACCATTAAGACAAATAGTAAAACAACAGCATACGAGGATACTTTATTTTGAAATTCACTTGAAGGACCATCGGATAGTCTATTCAGCACCTTTTTATTCATGTTGATCGAGAAAAAGCTAATAACATAGCCAATACTGAACACTTGCATATTTATTATTTGCTTTCCTCCAACCAAGGTAGCTATTGCTATAACTGCCGCCACCACAATTAACCACAGACCGCATGCCCTCTTATAGTTAAATTCTAACTTTTCATCTTTGTTATAGTTTAGAAAACTCATCGATACCTCCAATAGCCTCTCGTAGAGTCACTTCTCTTGTTACTTCACTAAATTTTAATATGAAAAAATTCTGCAATATATCAATATAGCCCAGTCCTTCTGACTATTAATTACATCTCCTATGATTATATCAAAATGGCATTAGAGAACTCGTCAAAAAGCGAAAGAGACAGCCCCGGATGCGTGTATGCGTCCGGGGCAGCCCTGTTTCGTTTGGGCTACTCGGGCCGGGTGGAGATTCGGTTATGGGTTACAGATCTGTGTTTGTGCCATAGGTTAGTGTCTTTGGTCGTAGTTAAAAACCATGGCAGAAGACGCTAAACCATGGCACAAATTCTGCACGGGTAGCTGCAGCTCCATAGCGAAAAGCCACATGTGTTTCGAGAAGCCACGATAATGGTGGCTATTCGAAACACATGTGGCTTCTCAGGTCTCAATCCCAAAATAAGGATATTATTTAAATCGCCTTATTTTTTCTTTTAATAATTTGGATAGCTTAGTCCATAATTCTCGCTTCGGTTTTTCCTCTTCATCAAGCCCAAAAGCACTGAGGCGATACGTTCCATACATTTTCCATTCCCCGTACTTACTCCAACTAAAGAGGCATAGAACCCAATAAACAGGAAAGAGGTTATAGACAAATAGAGTTACCGGAATAATAAATCGCCAAATCGGCCTTCCCCGAAGCGAAAACCCTGGATAATATATCCATTCACGATACTCACTCTTTAAGGAAGCGAAACGTACACGACGCCTATTCGCGACGTATCTTGAAAAAGAACCAATTAGCTCTTCTCCATGTGATTCAGTCTCTGCGGTACGTATTTGAATACAGTAATATTCAGTATCCATTTCCCCATAGTCCGCAGAAAGAAGGGTTAAAATATAGCTGAGTATATATGTAATAAACACAAACGAAAACACATTAACAAAAAAATCTTGCTTGTTTTCTACCCCCTGAAGACACTCAATAAGTATCACAGCTAGCCACACTGCAATAAAGACAGAGAATACACGTTCAAGAATCTTCACAAGCCTAGATTTAAGCCACGGCCATAATGTGAAGAAATCAATTTTCTTCCCTAGTAGAATTACATAAGGAATGTTCAGAATTCGCCTCTGTACATGAATATCAGGGCAGGCAGAAATCACTTTCCGTTCCCATATAGCTCGCTGAAGAGCAGCCTTTCGGGATGCTTTAATTTCTTTGTATTCCTTTTCGGAACCTTCGAAACTATTGCCCCTCTCAAATTCCATGAGATTTTTATATTTCTCAGATGCTTCAACCCATGTTATATAACGAGTTAGCTCTGGTGGTGTTCCTTGTTTGGAAAGCTCAATCTGTTGCGTTGTCCGACGAGCTGTCAGCCAAACGCCGATAATAGCAATCAGCGAAGCAATAACGGTCGCGGAGGCGGGGATAATAGCCTTCCAAATATCCGGATCATGGGTCCAATGCCAGAGATAGTCCCAACTGAACCCCTCAGCTAGCAGCTGCACTAATAGCAGCTGGTTCATCATCGATGATTGTTCCTTTCTTCGTATTGTCGATTAATTACTATGGCAAAAAATTTTGCACTTCTCATAACCACATAAATTCCTGCCCATCTGTAAACCCAAAAATATTTAAGGCCACCTGTGGCGGAGAGATTTTGAAGGCCTAGAATTAGATGCCCTTGAATATCGATAAAGTTTTTTTCTACCATATACAGGAGATAAATCATCTTCCCCTAATTCAGATTTATATGCCGCATAGTAATCACTAATTTTCCGCACTGACATATAAATATAAGCTATAGCTAAATAATCCAGGGGTTTACCACCTTTAGAGTCTTCAATATAGCAGGGTATAAACTTATCAGAGTACAATTTAAGTTCTTTGTCAAAAATGCACTTTATATCATACTGCCACAATTTCATTACCAAGTAAGCACTAAATATTGAGATTATAAATATAGCCATGAGAGCCAAGAGACTAGACTTCACTGATTTATCAATAGATTCCAAATATGACGCATACAAATACACCAATACCAATAAGATAAATAGAATATATATAGTTCTGTATAGCAACTTTCCGATCAAGTCAGCCCAAAAATACCTGCCCCAAACTAAAGTTCTATGCCACCACCTCAAATCTGATGTTTCCGCGACATACAAAAGCCCCCTATATAAATGTCCAACTTCAAAGAGTCTAATAAGCAACTCAATTAGAAAAACACTCAGAATAACACCAAAAACTAAGACTGCAAACCCAGATGACTCCGTAACAAGGAAAAATGATAGCGGACTAAAAAATAAGCAAATAATGCACAAGAACCTCAGTCCAGGATTTCTAAGCAATTCAACAAGACCCTTGAGGTATAGATTTGTTTTGACTTTAAAACTGAATCCAAGATAACCAAACTCAGATATAAAACGGTCTCCATATTCACAGCCCGAATCATTATTCCCATCTATAGAAGAAAAATCACTCGTTTTAATCTTTGGCCCTGCAAGCAAAGAGTCCACTATAGAATACTCATTAACATGAGATTTATTAATCTTTTTGTATATCTTATTAAATTTTTTAAGCTTATAAACATTTGCGATTAAGATATCTTTTTCATTATAAGTAAGCATCAATCCAGACACCAGCGTAAACCAGGCAAAAAATGCAATAACCCATAAGGGAATATCACCATATCTTGAAAGATCAATTTCTGCAGGAACAAAATATTTACCCCACTCTGGACCTATCCGCAAACCCCTGAAAAAATCCGGTGCGTACGAGGTTCCTTGAAGATAACCTGCGAGAGCGGCATGCCAAAAATTTATAATAAAAACTGCAGAAATGATATAGCTAACACGTTTAGCAAACTTACGATAAGCAGCACGGCGAGCTTCACCCAAAATACCTTCATGCCCATCTGCAAATTTCCCTACACTAACGTATAGACTTAATAGCAGACTCGCTAGAGAAGCAATAATTCCGGCGCGTACATCAAATATATAATATGGAATATTAAAAAAATATGCAGGAAAAATTTTTGGCGCATTAACAGAGCTGGACATATAGGAAAGCCCAGACATACAATTAACAAGGAGACAAAGCAAAGAGATGTCTCTAAAATATCTTAAAGGCTTCCAAAAAATATTTTCTCGAAATATCTTTTTTCGTTTTTCTTCGTGTTCTTCGCCCCAGGTGTTGTTAACCTCATCAATAACTTCTTGAATTTTCATCGGTGATTGTTCCTTTCCTACATCGTTGTCGGCGGGATATACATGTTATATGTGGTGACCCCCGCAGGGCGGTGCACATTACACACCAGCCTGCGGGGTTCATCATCATGTTCTACTCACCCAGGAGGGTCTTCGGGTTGACCGGAGTACCCGTACCCTCCGCCAGGTGCTCAATACGCTTCAGAATCAGGCCCTCACGCAGCGCCCACGGGCACACACGCATCGTCTCAATACCGAACGCCTCCATCGCCGCCTCCGCAGCGATAGCGCCCGCCAGCATCTGCTCCGCACGCGTCTTCGAAACACCCGGCAAATCGCTACGCTCAGACACCGTCATCGCCTCCATGCGACGAGTCCACAGGCGCAAATCCTGCAGATGCATCTCACGCTTCACATGCGGGCCCGCCGAATACGGCGCCGCACCACAAATACGCGCCAACGAACGGAACGTCTTCGACGTACCCACCGTCATATCCGGCGCACCATAACGCAACAGATTCTCCGCCACCGGGGCAATCTGCTCACGCACATACTTACGCAGACGCTTCACCTGCTTCGGCTTCGGCGGCTGCTCATCAAAAAACTCACGGGTCAGACGGCCCGCACCCAACGGCACGCTCATCGCCGCATCCGGCAACGCATTCGTACCCGTCGAAAACTCAAACGAGCCGCCACCAATATCAAAATCAAGGATGCGGCCCGCACCCCAGCCCTGCCAGCGGCGCACCGCAAAGTACGTAATCGCCGCCTCCTGGTCGCCCGAAATACCGTTCAGGCTCACGCCGGTCTGCTCACGCACCTGTTGCAGCACCGCCGCACCATTACCCGCCTCACGGATAGCGCTCGTTGAGAACGCCAGCAGGTCCTCCGCCTCATTCTCGATAGCGAAGTCGCGGGCGCTGGCCACAAAGCGGGTCAGCGCATCCGCACCCTCCTGCGAAATATTGCCCTCAGCGTCGAGGTACTGCACGAGCTGCAGCGGAATCTTATGCGACGCGTACGGTTCGGGGCGCGCCCCGGGGCTGCCGTCAATCAGTAGCAGGTGGACCGTATTAGACCCGACATCCAGAACTCCCAGGCGCACGATGCGCTCCCCTCCCCCGCCGCGCGGCGGGATATTGTCTGTGTGCGGTGCCGCAGGTGCGGCGCCTCTTCCAGTCTGTCAGAGGCGCGGCTCACTCCGCAAACAATCCGGGCGGATGCCCAACATCAGCACAGCGCAAGCCTAAGAAATACAGCGCGGGCATAAAAACGCGCCGAACACGCCGGGTACGCGTTCCTCGGGCATCCGTTCCCCGGGCACGCAAAAGGCGCAGGAGGCGCCCCACCCCCACCCGGGGGATCAGGGACGCATCCTGCGCCTTCAGGTAGAAGAGCTACTCGGCGGTCTTCTTCGCCGCGGTCTTACGAGTGGTCGTCTTCTTCGCGGTAGTAGACTTTGCGGTCGTCTTCTTAGCAGTAGTCTTCTTAGCCGTAGTGGTCTTCTTCGCGGCGGTCTTACGCTTGACCGGGCCCTTCGCACGCTTGTCAGCAAGCAGCTGCACCGCACGCTCGTGGGTCAGCGACTCGACCGACTCCGCACGCGGAACCGTAATGTTCGTAATACCGTCGGTGATGTACGGGCCAAAGCGGCCGTCCTTCACCACAATCTTCTTCTCGCTGACCGGGTCCACGCCCAGCTCAGCCAGCGGAGGCTTAGCCGCCGCACGACCGCGCTGCTTCGGCTGGGAGTAAATCTCCAGCGCCTGCTCCAGCGTAATCGTGAAGATTTCGTCCTCGCTGCCAATCGAGCGGGAGTCCGTGCCCTTCTTCAGGTACGGGCCAAAGCGGCCGTTCTGCACGGTAATTTCCACGCCCTCAGCGTCGGTACCGAGCACGCGCGGCAGGCTCATCAGTTGCAGTGCCTGCTCCAGGGTCACGGTCGCCAGGTCCATGGACTTGAACAGGGACGCGGTGCGCGGCTTGGCGGGCTTCGGCTTCTTCTTCGGCTTGGGCTTGCCGTTCTTGTAGTATTCGGTCGGCTGCGCGTCCAGGTACGCCTGAATCTGCTCCTCGGTCATCTCTTCGATAACTTCAGTGACGTAGGGTCCGTAGCGGCCGTCGCGTGCCACAATCTGGTTGCCGGAGACGGGGTCCACGCCGAGCACGCGGCCGTCGGACTTGCCCTGTTCGAGCAGTTCGCGTGCCTTCGCTTCGGTCAGTTCGTCCGGTGCCAGGTCGGTGGGTACGTTCGCGCGGATCGGTTCGGTCAGTTCGCCGGTCTCGGTGTCGAGGGTGCCTTCGGCTTCCAGGTAGGGGCCGAACTTGCCCACGCGCAGCACAATGCCGTCCGCAATCGGGATGGAATTGATGCTGCGGGCGTCAATCTCGCCGAGGTTGTCGACGATGGACTTCAGGCCGCGCTTGGAGCCGCCGCCGAAGTAGAACTCGCCCAGCCATTCGACGCGGGATTCTTCGCCGCGTGCGATGCGGTCGAGGTCTTCTTCCATCTGCGCGGTGAACTCGTAGTTCACGTAGGGGCCGAAGCTGGATTCGAGCAGGCGCACCACGGAGAACGCAATCCAGGACGGAATCAGCGAACCAGAACGAACGTTCACGTATCCGCGGTCCATGATGGTCGAAATAACCGCCGCGTAGGTGGACGGGCGGCCAATGCCCAACTCGTCCAGGGTCTTCACGAGGGACGCCTCGGTGTAGCGCGGAGGCGGCAGGGTCTCGTGGCCTGCGGGTTCAATCGCCTCGGCGGTCAGTGCCTCGCCGGTGGTCAGGTTCGGCAGGCGCTTCTCAGCGTCCTTCGCCTCACGCTCAGCCACGCGGGATGCGTCAACGCCCTCCTCGTAGGCGGCGAGGAAGCCGCGGAAGGTGATGACGGTACCGGATGCAGCGAACTCGGCGTCCTGGCCGTTAGATGCCACGGCGCCCAGGCGCACGGAGGCGGTGGAACCGGTCGCGTCAGCCATCTGGGAGGCGACGGTACGCTTCCAGATCAGTTCGTAGAGGCGGAATTCGTCGTTGGACAGGGAGCCGCGCACAGCGTCCGGGGTGCGGAAGGTGTCACCGGCGGGGCGGATTGCTTCGTGGGCTTCCTGCGCGTTCTTGCTCTTGGAGGTGTACACGCGCGGTGCGGAGGGCACGAACTCGGCACCGTACAGCTCGGATGCCTGGCGGCGTGCGGCGGAGATTGCCTGCTCGCTCAGTGCCACCGAGTCGGTACGCATGTAGGTGATGTAACCGTTTTCGTAGAGGCGCTGCGCCACCTGCATGGTCACGCGGGAGGAGAAACGCAGCTTACGTGCGGCTTCCTGCTGCAGGGTGGAGGTGGTGAACGGCGCCGCCGGGCGGCGCTTGTACGGCTTGGTCTCAACGGAGCGCACCGAGAACGCAGCGGACTGCAGGGCTGCAGCGAGCGCGCGGGCGGCTTCCTCGTTCAGGTGGGTGACCTTGGAGGTGTTGAGGGTGCCGTCGTCGGCGAAGTCCTTGCCGGTGGCGACGCGGTTGCCGTCTACGGCGACCAGCTTGGCGTCAAAGCCTTCAGAAGCTGCGGTCAGGAAGCGTCCGGTCAGGTCCCAGTAGTTGGCGGCGACGAATGCCATGCGTTCGCGTTCGCGCTCAACCACGAGGCGGGTTGCGACGGACTGCACGCGACCTGCGGAGAGGCCGCGGCCGACCTTGCGCCAGAGCACGGGGGAAATTTCGTAACCGTAGATTCGGTCGAGGATACGGCGGGTTTCCTGGGCGTCGACCAGGTGCAGGTCGATGTCGCGCAGTTCGCCGAAGGCACGCTGAATGGCTTCCCGGGTGATTTCGGGGAAGGTCATGCGGTAGACGGGTACCTTGGGCTTGAGGACTTCCTTCAGGTGCCATGCGATGGCTTCACCTTCGCGGTCACCATCGGTTGCCAGGTAGAGCGCGTCTACTTCTTTGAGCTTGCGCTTGAGTTCGGCGACCTTTTTCTTCTTGTCGGGGTTGACCACGTAGTAGGGTTCGAAGTTCTCTTCAACGTTGACAGCGAACTTGCCGACGGGGCTCTTCTTGAGATTTTCGGGCAGTTCGGAGGGCTGCGGAAGGTCGCGGATATGGCCCATGGACGAGTCGACAAGGTAGTCCTCGCCGAGGTAGCTGCTAATGGTTTTGACCTTGGAGGGAGACTCCACAATCAGCAGGGCTTTTCCGTTCTTTGCCTGAGCGGGCACGGCACTCCTCTATCTGTGTGTTGAAAAGCTACGTATTCAACCATAACCTACGCTGGCGCTTGTGGGCGCCGGCGGGCTGTGGTGTACGCGGGGTGAGGTGATCTGTGGGGGTGTAATTTGTGTTGGGTTTATGTGGTGCGCTCGGTGCGTTTCATGCGGCGAGCGCGTGGTGGCCCGGCGCGGGGCGAGCTAGCCCGGTTCTGGTTGATGTGGACCGGGCGTGTTGAGCTTGCATGAGCGCGCAGGGTACTCGGTACATCATACGGTACCGGAAGCGGTGGTGTGTGCACAGGGGTATGTGCACAGGGTCGGGTGCGCGGAACTTGTGCAGGTATGTGCACGGGGTGCACGGGGTGCACGAGGCGGGGGCTGGGGCGCACCGCACGGCGCCCGCACCTGTGCTTCTAGCCCGCTTGCCTGCGCTTCTAGCTGGTCAGGGTGTCCGAGTCGGGGTGGGTGCCGTCCAGGTATGCGGGCAGCAGCGGGTATTCGCGGCCGTACACGGTCTGCGGCGCGATACGCACCCACTGCATTTCGTGGGTTTCGGAATCGGGCAGGTCGAAGGTGCGCACAATCTGCGGGGTCATTTCCGGCGGCAGCCAGTGAGCAATACCGACCACAATGACAGAGCGGATGCCGTCTTCGAGGGTTTCGTCGATTTCGAAGGCGACGCGGCGGCTGACCACCACGGAGGAGAACTTGTTGCCGCGGGTGGTGCGGATGTAGATTTCCTGCTTGTCGTTCTGGTGGGCGACGGCGTAGAGCACGGGCAGCACATCGACGTGCTGTCCGTCAGTGAGGATGAGGCGGCCGAGAGTGTTCGCGTGCAGACGCTCCCAGCACTTGTCGACGCTGATACTTTCATCGGGGTACAGGTTACTCATGGTTTCAGTGTATGCGATGGGGCGGGTGCTCTTGCGCAGATGACAGTTTTGGTCAGTGGGCGGGTCGGAGCTCATGAGGTGAGGGCTTCTTCCCCGCTAGTCCGTGCGGTGTTCCCAACGCACCTGACTCGGGCGGCCGGTTGCGGCGGGTGCGTAGAATGGTGTGCATGACTATTTCTGCCGCCACTTTCGCCCCCGAGTATGCCGCCGTTGCGGATGCTCCCCGTAGCGATGATTACGCCCGTCTGACCCGCATCCGTGAACGCCTGCTGGCGTTGAACTACAGCTATGACGCTGTGCAGGAGCTGCTGGGTGTTGAGGCGGCCGAGGCGATGGCTCGTGACCAGGTGGTTCCGGGCCTGTGGCGTGTGGAGCATATTCTGCGCGGTGATTACAGCGTGGAGGAGAAGAACCTGGCGCGGCTTCTGGCGTTTTTCCTGCTGGCTCGCCCGCTCACCGAGGCTGAGGCAGCCGAGGTTTTCGCAGAGACCCTGGTTGATTTCGAGAATGCCGCGCTAATTGAGCGCGACGCCGCAGATTCTACCCGCTGGACCGCGAGCGTTGACCTGCGCCCGCACGCCGCCGATGACGGCACCGAAATCTTTGTTGCCGCCGACCTGGGTGCGCATCAGCGCCCCGGCGTGCTCCGTAAGGATCATGTGCTCGGCATTGGCCACGCCTCCCTGACCCTGGCGCAGATTACCGAACGCACCCCCGTCAAGCGTGCCCTGGATGTGGGCACCGGTTGCGGTATTCAGACCTTCCACCTGCTCGCCCACGCCGAGCACGTGACCGCCACCGACATCTCGGAGCGTGCCCTGGCGTTCGCCCGTTTTAACCTGCTGTTGAACGCGCAGGCGCTCAATATTGACCCGCAGAACCCGCAGGCGCGCGTGAGCCTGCGCATGGGTTCCCTGCTGGAGCCTGTCGCCGGTGAGCTTTTCGATCTGGTGGTGTCGAACCCGCCGTTCGTGATTACCCCGCGCGTTGCCGGTGAGAGCGCCGAAGAGCAGTTCACCTACCGTGACGGCGGCCTGCCCGGTGACGAAATTGTGAGCACGATGGTGCGTCAGTTGCCGTCGGTGCTGGTGCCCGGTGGTCGCGCGCAGATGCTGGGTAACTGGGAGATTATTCGCGATTCCGAGGACCCGGAAGTACCGCGTCCGTGGGATGAGCGCCCGCGCGCCTGGGTTGCCGACGGCGGCGCGGAGGCGTGGTTTATTCAGCGTGAGGCGCTGAGCCCCGCCTCCTACGCGGAGACCTGGTTGAAGGATGCGAGCGAGAACCGCGACCGCAGCCACTACGAGCAGACCTACGTGTCATACCTGAATGACTTCGCTTCCCGGAACGTTCATTCTATTGGTTTCGGCATGATTTGGTTGCGCCGCCCGACCGAGGCGACCGCGGCAGGCGTGACCGAGCCCCTGCAGCGTTTCGAAGAGATCACCTACCCGATTCAGCAGCCCATCGCCCGCGCCCTCACCGAGTCTGTGCGCCGCTACGACCGCCTCGCCGCCATGGACGATGAGGCGCTCCTCGCCGCGCACCTGGAGGTCGCCGAGGACGTCACCGAGGAACGCCACGGCCGCCCCGGCGCCGAGCATCCCAGCGTCATTTTGTTGCGTGCCGGTTCGGGTCTGTGCCGCACCCAGCTGCTCTCCACCGAGACGGCGGGCTTTGCGTCGGCGAGCGATGGTGAGCTTGCCGTGGGTCAGATTGTGGCGGCTCTTGCCATGCTGCTGTCCTGGCCTGAATATGACGAGGCTGCCGCCGCAGCACGCGGTACGCAGGAGCAGCATCCGCGCGACACCCTGCTGCATGCGGTGCGTGAGCTGGTGCTCAAGAGCTTCCTGCACTTTAGCGACGAGCACGCGGGCGCAGAATCAGCTGGTGAAAACACTGCAGAAGAGCAGGGCTAAGGCGTGCGCATTTGGTCCCTTCACCCTTCCCTGCTTGATCGCCGCGCCCTGGTCGCCTGCTGGCGTGAAACCCTGCTGGCGCAGAAGGTGCTGCGGGGTCTGACGCGCGGGTACACGAATCATCCACAGCTGATTCGTTTTCGTGCGCATCCGCAGCCGTTGGAGGCGGTTGCCGCCTACCTGTCGGGGCTGGCGGATGAGGCGGATGCCCGCGGCTACTCTTTCAACCGTGCGCTGATTGGTGCGGGCGAAGATGGTGCGGGCGAAAATAGCGCTGGCAAAAGCTGCGCTGGCAAAGCTGATAAAAACAGTGCCGACAAGGTAGAAAACCCGTACGCTTCGGTTGCGCGTATTCCCGTTCCTTTGGGTCAGTTGGAGTACGAGCTCGCCTTTCTGCGGCACAAGGCGGCTGGGCGCGACCCCGAGTGGGAGCACCAGCTACGCGAGCGCCTGGCGGCGCGCGGCGAGCTGGCGGCATGTGCGCATCCGCTGTTTGAGGTGGTTCCGGGCGCTATTGAGCCCTGGGAAAAGACGAAGGATTTCTAGACAGAGGGACTTCTAGACAGAAGGATTCCTAAGAACGTGAGCATAGTAATGCCCCGGCGGAACCCTTGCGGGTGCCTGCCGGGGCATCGCTGTATGTATGGCTCAAGCTGTAGGGAACAAGCATCTCAGCGCGTTATAGAGCGCCGGAAACAGCTTGGCACGGTGTCCTTACCTCAAGATCTTTACCTTAGTATTTTTACCTCGGTGTTTTTACTTGGTGGTCAGCGCGGGCTTGATTTCCTTCACGATTGCCTCAAGCATCTTCAGGTTGAAGTCCACACCCAGCTGCAGTCGACCCTCCGCGATGAGGTCTGCCATGGCGGCAAGTTCAGCCATGTAGAGCGGGTTTTCATAGCGCATGTCTGGGTTGCAGCACTGGCTCTTCATCGTCAGGTGACGGGTCAGTCGTCCTCGTCTTCGAGGTCCTCTAGCACTTCGAACGGCGACTCGACGTCGCCGCGCCAGGCCTCCAGGCCTTCGCGCACCGCGAGCACCGCCACGACCAACGCCGCGACCGAGTCAGCCCACCACCAGCCGAACAGGCTGTCGAGGACGAGGCCGATGAACACTGCACCGGAGAGGTAGATGCACAGGATGAGCTGCTTGGCGTCGGCCATCACGCTCTTGGAGCCCAGCTCCCGCCCGGTGCGGACCTCAATCCACGCCAGCAGAGGCATGACGACCAGGCTCAGCGCGGTGATGCCGAGACCCAGCGGGCTACGGTCGGGGCCCTCCTGGCCGACCAGGGCCAGCACCGCGTCGATCGAGACGTAGGCCGCCAGCGCGAAGAACGCAATGCCGATGGCCTTGACGGTGACCGTTTCCCACCGCTCAGGGTCCTTGCGGGTGAACTGCCAGGTGACGGCCGCGGCCGAGAGTACCTCGACAACCGAGTCGAGCCCGAAGCCAATGAGCGCCGCGGACGAGGCGAGGACGCCTGCCCAGACTGCGACGATTGCCTCGATTACGTTGTACGTGATCGTGAAGCCAACGATGAAGCGGACGCGCCGGTGCAGCATCGCGCGGCGCGCGGCGGTCAGGGTCTCGCTCATGCTCCCGCCGCCGTTCCACAGCAGCCCGACACCGAGCATGCCGAGTCGATGCACGGCGCGGCCTCGTCCACCGCGAGCGTGACGTCGATCAGGGACGTCAGTGCCGCGGCGAGGTGCGGGTCGGCGATCTCGTAGCGCGTCTGGCGGCCCTCGGGCTCGGCGACGACGATTCCGCAATCGCGCAGGCAGGTCAGGTGGTTGGACACGTTCGAGCGGGTCAGCTCCAGCTCGCGCGAGAGCACGGCTGGATAGCTCGGGCCGCCGAGGAGGGTCATCAGAATCCGGGAACGTGTCGGGTCGGCCATGGCGCGGCCGAGCCGGTTCATGACGTCGAGGTGTGAAGCAATAGTCAGCATACGATGACTATACAGTGATAACTGACCAATTGTCCACTTGTGCGGGCTGCCGCACGTGCTCCGCGCCCTTGCCCTCGGGAGGCGGCAGAGTTCGCGCTCATCAGCGACCACCGCCCATCACGGAAGCGACGGCGGCACGCTGGCGCGAAACCCTGCTAGCGCAGAAGGTTCTGCGGAGTCTTCACCTCAGGGTCTTTACTTGGTGGTCAGCACGGGCTTGATTTCCTTCACAATGGCGTCAAGCATCTTCAGGTTGAAGTCCACACCCAGCTGGTTCGGAATAGTCAGCAACACGGTGTCCGCCGCCTGAACCGCCTCATCACGAGCGAGCTCTTCGGCAATATCCGCCGGATCACCAATGTAGCTGCGACCAAAGCGGGAGAAACTATTGTCGATAATGCCGGTGTAATCCTGCGAGTCCTCCGCGGCGCGGCGACCGAAGTAGCGTGCCGAGGTTTCATCGATAACAGGCAGCACCGAACGGGACACCGAAACACGCGGAACACCCGAATTGCCCGCCTTCACCCACTCGGAACGGAAGAGGCGAATCTGCTGCGCCTGCTGCTGATCGAACGGAATGCCCTTATCCTCCAGCATCAGGGTCGAGGACATGAGGTTCAGGCCCTTCTGCGCGGTCCACACGGCGGTGCTATCTGTGCCCGCGCCCCACCAGATACGCTCACGCAGACCCGGCGACTGCGGCTGAACCGGGGCGTACTTGCCCGCCACGCGAGCACTGGGCGCCATGCCCTCACCCTCAATTGCCTTGAGGAAAATGTCGAGGTGGCGGCGCGCCATATCGCCCTCGTTTTCGCCTTCTGCCGGATAGTAGCCAAAGCTCTCAAAGCCGCGGATAACGGATTCGGGCGAGCCGCGGGAGACACCCAGCTGCAGTCGGCCCGCCGCGATAAGGTCAGCCATGGCGGCGAGCTCTGCCATGTAGAGCGGGTTTTCGTAGCGCATGTCAATCACGCCGGTGCCGAGCTCGATGCGTTCGGTCTTGGCGGCGATTGCGGAGAGCAGCGGATAGGGGGTCGCCTGCTGCTGATCGAAGTGGTGCACGCGGAAGAACGCACCGTCCAGTCCGATGTCTTCGGCGCCTACGGCAAGGTCGATTGCCTGGTGTAGAGATTCTGCAGCGTTCGGTACACGAGAGCCGGGGACCTCAGCCCAGTGACCGAAGGAGAGGAAGCCGAGCTTCTTTTCGTCGCCGCACATGGGTTCGAGGTGGCTGATGCGGATGGATTCGTCGCGCTGCGGGTCAGACTGTAGGGTGCCGGGGTTGTTGGGGGTGCTCATGGTTTTTTCCTTAGCGAGTTGCGCTCGGGCTTGTGTAGTGCCGGGCTGGTGGTTTAAATCTAAACCCGAATACTTTACATGTCAAGTATTTATTTCGGAGAATGACGCTAGGAGCACCGCTCCCCTTTCGCCGCACGTGCCACCCCCGAAAAGGGTATAGAAAAGCCCGGCGGTACGAACGCATCGCACCACCGGGCTCTTCTATTCAACAGCTAAAACTGCAGCCATAACAGCAGAAACAAACTGCCCTAGGAACGCTTCGCCAGCGGAACCCACAGCTCCATACGGTAATCAGCCGCCTGCATATCGCCGCGACCATACACCTCAAGACCACCCACCGGGCGGTACTGCGGATTCTTCGCGAAGAACGCCTCCTCAAAGCTCGCAAAGCCAGCCGGAATCGACTCCGAAATCGGGCCGGTCACCTCAACCACCGCGTAGGTGCTCGCAGGCAACTCCAGCACGCCCAGACCAAGCTTCGCCGCGCTCGCCGGCTCCGACACCAGGAAGCCCGCCGTGTAGCGGACCTGACCCTTCGGGTTCGGCTGAGTGCACACGCCCAGGTACTGGGTCACGTTCAGAACATCCAGCATCGCCGGGGATGCCTTCTGATTCAGCTCATCCCACAGCGAGGAGAAGTCGCCATCCAGGGGAAACACCTGCGAAACGCCGGCAACGACCAGCCCCGGGTGCTCCTCAATGCGAGGTTCAGAAATCTGAACCGCGCCGCCCTTAGCGGCTGCCATTAGGCGTTCGCCTCAGCTGCTTCGCGATCCACCGAGCACTCGGGCACGCAGTGGCGCTTCGCGTCATCAGCTGCGCACTCGGGGCAGAGCAGAACCAGCTCGCGGCAGGAGTCGTTGGAGCAGTTCTCGAACTTGTTCGAGGGGGCGCCGCACTGTTCGCACTTGCCGATGGTGACGGTGTCCGGGGTGAACTCCATGTGCATGCGCTTGTCGAAGACGTAGAGCGAGCCTTCCCAGAGTTCCTTATCGCCGTACTTCTCGCCGTAACGCACGATGCCGCCGTCGATCTGGTAAATCTCCTTGAAGCCGCGGTTCTTCATCAGGGCAGAGAGAATCTCGCAGCGAATACCGCCGGTGCAGTAGGTGACGACCGGCTTGTCCTTAATGTGATCGTACTTGCCGGACTCGATCTCGCGGATAAAGTCGTGGGTGGTGCGCACGTCGGGAACGATAGCGTTCTTGAACTTGCCGATCTTCGCCTCGAACGCGTTACGGCCGTCGAAGAAGACCACTTCGTCGCCGCGCTCTTCAACAAGCTTGTTGACCTCTTCAGGCTTCAGGTGCACGCCGCCGCCAACGACGCCGTTCTCGTCCACCTGCAGCTCGTCGGGAGCACCGAAAGCCACAATCTCGTCGCGTGCCTTCACGGACAGGCGGGGGAAGTCCTCCGCGCCACCCTCGGACCACTTGAACTCCATGTTCTTGAAGCCGGGGTATTTGCGGGTTTCCTTGGTGTACGCCTTGACCGCGTTGATTTCGCCGCCGAGGGTGCCGTTAATGCCGTGCTTGGAAATGAGGATGCGCCCGCGCAGGCCGAGCTTCTCGCAGAGGGCACGCTGCCAGAGCATGACCGCCTGCGGGTCGGCGATGGGGGCGAACTGGTAATACAGAATAATCTTATTTTGAGCCACGAAACTATTTTATCGTCATATACGCCTAAAACATGCAGATTTTTTGATATGTGCGCGCTGACTACGGGGTCGGCGATGCTGGAAGCGGTACAGGAGCGATGCTGGGGCGGGGTTATGCTCGGGGTCAGGTTTAGGGTTGAACTCGGGGTCGGGGCAGGATTCGAGCGGGCTCGGTGCTGGCGCTCAGAGCAGCGCGTGACCGGCGACAGGTCGGGGTGTAGCCCGCCGCTCTACAATGGAACCCATGCCGCACAGCAGCCCTTCGCAGAACACCAACCAGCACCCTGAACAGCACTCCGAGCAGCAGCCTACACAGCAACCCGAGCAGGGGCAGTCTGCGGCGCGCCCAAAAACGCTACGTTACCGCGAGCTGCCCGCGAGCGCCCAGCAGGTGCTGGCGCCCCTACTGCCGGAGGCGGAACGCACCGGAACCCTGCCCGAGCAGGTGACCCATATTCACACCATTGCCGCGAGGGAGGCGAGCTATGCGCCGTGGCCGCAGTGGTTACATCCGCGTGTGGTGGAGGCTTTTGAATCGCTCGGTATTGCCGAGCCCTACGCCCACCAGGTGCAGGCGGCGGACGCCGCCCATGCCGGTCTTGATGCGGCGCTAGCGGCGAGCGCGGCGCGCTACGGCTGGCAGGCGGGGCGTATCGAAGCTGAGCGCGTTGATGCGTCGGTAGCAGCGCGTACCGAAGACGCGAAGAGTACCGGCAGCGGCGAGCACGTGATTGTGGCGACGGGTACCGCCTCGGGCAAGACCCTGAGCTACCTGATGCCTACCCTGGACGCTATTTATCGCGCATCGTGCGGCGATCCGGTGAGCTCCACTTCCGCGTATTCTGGCGCCGAAAACCTCAATAATAGAGCGAACATTCTCTATATTTCACCGGCGAAGGCGCTCTCCGCCGACCAGCTCACCGCCCTCACCTCCTACAACCTGCCCGGACTCCACGCGGCAAGCTACGACGGCGACACCCCCGTCGGTGAACGCCGCTGGATCCGTGAACACGCCAACTTCATCCTCACTACTCCGGACATGCTCAACTACTCAATTCTGAGCAACCACCGGCAGTGGGCGTCCTTCCTGCGCGGACTGCGCTACGTGGTGCTCGACGAAGCGCACAGCTACCGCGGTGTTTTCGGTGCGCACATCGCCAACCTGCTGCGCCGCCTGCGCCGCGTCTGCGCGCTCTACCGCACCGTGCCTGTGTTCTACGGCGCCTCCGCGACCAGCTCCAACCCGGTCGAGTCTTTCTCCAAGCTCATTGGCGTGCCGCTGCAGGCGGTCACCGCCATTACCGAGTCCACCTCCGCACGCGGTGAAACCACCGTCGCGCTCTGGGAGCCCGAATTCATGCCGCCCAAGGCGCACGATCAGCTCGCCAAGGGCGCCCGCAGCACCCAGCAGCAGGCAGTCCAGTCGAAGGCTGAGCAGGAGGCGCCGCGCCGCGTCTCCCCTGTGGAGCAGGGCGCGCAAATGCTCACCGACCTGGTGCTTTCCCGCACCCGCTCGCTGGTTTTCGCCGGTTCGCGTCGCAGCGTAGAAATCCTCTCGCAGAAGACCCAGCGCTACCTCGACGAGGTGGAGGCGGGCCTCGCCCACCGCGTCGCCGCATACCGCGCCGGGTACACCCCCGAAGAGCGCCGCGAACTCGAGCGCAAACTCCGCAACGGCGAACTGCTTGGCCTGGCGAGCACCTCCGCGCTGGAGCTGGGCATCGACATCTCCGGCCTGGACGCCGTGCTCGTGGCGGGCTGGCCGGGTACCCGCGCCTCCTTCATGCAGCGCGTGGGCCGCGCGGGTCGAAGCGGTCAGGACGCGCTCGCCGTGCTCATTGCCGACGACAACCCGCTCGATACCTACCTGGTGCACCACCCGGAGGCGATTTTCGGGCAGGAGGTTGAGGCGACCGTATTCGACCCGACAAACCCGTACGTGCTCTCCCCGCAGCTGTGCGCAGCCGCGCAGGAGGCACCCATCCGCACCGAAGAGCTGAGCCTCTTCGGACCGCACACCGCCGCCCTGCTGGATCGGCTGGTGCAGCAGGGGTACCTGCGTCGCCGCCCGGACGGCTGGTATTGGACGCACGCCGAATCAGCCGCCGAGCTGGTCGATATCCGCGGCACCGGCGGCGGACCCTACCAGCTCATCGACGCCGAAGACGGCACCCTCGTTGGCACCATGGACGCCGCGCACGCCATGAGCCAGGGGCACCCGGGCGCGATTTACATTCACCAGAGCGCGCAGTACGTGGTCGAGTCTCTCAGCGAGGGCGAGCGCGTGATTCTGCTCAGCCGCGTCTACCCGGACTACTACACGCGCGCCATTGAGAGTACCGAGGTGCGTATTCTGGCGGAGCGTGCGCGGGTCAGTTACAGCGCGCAAAACATCGCTGGGGAGGCGGATCCCGGTGGATATGCCCCCGGTGAGCCCGCTCCTGGAGAGCCCGTTCCCGACGCACAGCAGCTCGCCCCGCTCACCATGCACCGCGGGCAGGTTCAGGTCACCGACCAGGTCACCGGCTACCGGCGCTTCTCCGTCTACGGCGGCGAATACCTGGGCGAAGAGGCGCAACCCATGCCACCGGAAGTACTCATGACCGAGGCGGTCTGGTTCACCTTCGAGCCCAGCTACCTGTTCGGCGCGGGCGTGACCGAAGAGGACGGCCCCGGCACCCTGCACGCCGCCGAACACGCCGCCATCGGACTGCTGCCACTCATCGCCACCAGCGACCGCTGGGACTTGGGCGGACTCTCCACGCTGCTTCATGTGGACACCGGCAGGCCCACCATTTTCGTCTACGACGCCGCACCCGGCGGCGCGGGCATTAGCGAACGCGGCTTCAACGCGGTTGCGCAGTGGCTGGGCGCCACCCTCGAAGCCATCGAAAGCTGCGGATGCGAAAACGGTTGCCCCTCCTGCGTGCACTCGCCCAAGTGCGGCAACCGCAACGAGCCGCTCAGCAAGCACGGCGCGCGGGCGCTACTGCAGGCGATGCTGCGGAGCATGGCGGAGGCGTAGGAGTGCAGGAGGCACCGGGCGGACTGGGATAACAACTCCCGATGAGCGTAAATAGCCTAGTCGGCTAGGCTTTCAGGCTCGGGTGGGCGTTCTTGGTCAGCGGGACTTTCTGGCTCGGCTGGGTTCTCTGGCTCGGGAGTTTCCGGCGCTGAGTCCTGCTCAGCTTCCAGTTCTTCCCCCAGCTCGGCTACCTCATCGGGGGTCAGCTCCTCCGCGTTGCCCGCCGCGCGTTCTTCTTCGGCGTGCTCCTCTTCGATGTGCTCAGCCCCGGCGCGGGCACGCACCCTCGCCGGGCCCAGCGCGCCCATGGGTCCTGCAACCGGGACGGCGACCGTCACCTCCACCGTTTCGGGGCGATCCGGAAACGTGCAGGACTCGAGGTGCGCGCCGTGGCGTTCGGCAAGATCCGCCGCGACCGCGCACGGGTCCCCCTCAGTGAGTCCGCGGTAGGCGTCCGCCGCCGCGAGCGCACTCAAATCGGCGGCTGCGGAAGCCCTGCGGTTCGCGGACACCACCCCGATGAGCCCGGCAATCACCACGGTCATCACCAGTAGCGCGGCAATAATGGTGAGGGCGAGGACGGTGCCGCTACCCTCTTCGGGTTGTTCTTCCGCAGATCGGGCAAGGCCCGAGCTTTTATTCACCATCATTGCCGGCGCTTTCTTCACTGCCGGTGCCGCCTTCAACACGGGCGTGGGCATCCGCCCGCAACACCCAGCCGGTTGCCGAGCCGATCACGCCGGGGGCGGGGCGGCTCACCCGCACGTGCACCTGCCGGGCACGCCCCTCCCCCGCTTCTGCCGCGGCTGCATCATCAGGAGAAACGGAAATCTGCACGCTCTGCGCCGGATCGATGCGGCTGACGGCGGAGCGAATCTGCGCCTCGGAATCTCCACGGGCGGCAGCTCGTGCAGCCATTCGTGCGGACTCCTCCACCTTCAGCTGCGCAACCCCCGTGGAGGCAGCGCCCAGGCAGAGGGCAAGCACCACCGTCACGGCGGGTAGGGCGACCGCAAATTCGGCGGTAATCACACCCTCTTCTGCCGGGCTCTTGTGCGGGGTCGAGGGTGCAGGTCCCACCCCGGCTTTCCCTGCAGAGAGAGCGCATGTCAAAGCGCCCAAATTCACATGAGCGTTCATTCTTTATTCCTCCTTTCTACCCTGATTTTTCAAAGAACCTGACATCTAGAGAAAAACCTCACGGCAGGCTTTTTGCAGACTCTAGAGCAGTCCCGTATTGCCCGCAATGGACAGGGCGTTACGCACAATATCCAGGAGCATGGAACGCACCTCATCTGACTTGAGAATCAGCACCAGCAGGCCCGCAAAACCGACCGCCGCGAGCATCACAATGCCGTACTCCGCAGTTGAGGCTCCCTCCTCCGGATCGCCCGCCGGGGCGTACTCTTCGAGCGTCTTTTCGCTACCCTTAGCGGGCACATATTCGGCGCAGCCGGGCGCGTGCTCACCCAGGCTGCGGCAGGTGGTGCCGCATTCGTCCAGGGTGCAGCCCTCGGCGAGCGCGCGGGCAATGGTCAACGCCTGCTCGGGGCTCAGACGATCCGTGTTCATATCGATCTCCATTTCGGCGGGGTCAATCCTGGGGCCGGCGTGCTTCTGCTCAGTACCGGCGGAACGTTCACCATCACTGAATAGCTCGGGGCATTCTTCGCGCAGCTGCTTCATGGTGGTTGCGATGGCAACGGACAGCGGCACGGGGCCCAGAATGGTCTGCGTTTCTGCACCGGGTGCGGCGGGCTGAATTTCGCGCGGAGCACCGACCGGGGCGTTTACCGGAGCGCCGGCAGTGTGCAGGTCGTGGCGGATTGCTTCGCAGAGGGTGTTCGTCATTGGTTTTCCTTTCGTTGTGCCCCGTTCGTTCGGGGTGGGGTGGGTGCTCATCCGCGTTCACGGCAGATGGGCGAGGGTCTAAAATTTTCGGCATTTCAGCTGGTCAACAGCACTTATGGGCACGATTCTTTAGCCGGTCAGCGTGGGCAGTAGCGAAATGAGGATGGGCACGATACCCAGGCAAATAAAGGCGGGTAGCGAGCACAGCCCGAGGGGTACCACGAGCGCTACCGAGAGCTTTCCGGCGGCGCGTTCTGCCGCGCGGCGTTCGCTGAGGCGGTGCGCATCGGCAAGGGAGAGTAGCAGCGCGGTGCTAGGTGCGCCGCCCGTGTAGGCGGGGGCGAGTGCATCCCGCAGCTCGCCGAAGGTTCCCGCCGCGGGGCCCGACCAAGCGCTCCCCCAGCCGCTGCCCATCTGTAGGCGCTGCCAGACCGTGCGCAGGGGGCGACTATTGAGCGCCTCGGCGAGGGTGCCCAGGGCGGCGAGCGGTGTAAGCCCGGCTCTCAACTGCGCGGCGAGTAGTTCCAGCACGAGGGCGGTATCAACGGGTGCGGCTCCTGCTGGCGAGGTCGGCTTTTTCGCCTCAGATTCAACATTCGCCGTCCGCATGCTCTCCACTTCCGCCCGATGCACAAGCGCGGCGGTCCAGCGGCGCCCGGCGAGGGCGAGTCCCAGCCCGAGCAAACCGGTGAGCGCCCCGAGAATGGATCCGGTCAGCACGCCCACGGGGTCACTGCCCATGAGCACCCCCAGCCCGAGGCCGAGCAGCGGTAGCAAGGAGAGGATTCTGCCGGTGGCACGCGGGGCGGCGAGGGCGCTCTGCCTGCCCAGGAGCGCGTCGATGCGTTCTTCGGCGTGTTCTGCGGCGCGTTCCAAGCTCGTAGCAAGCGGCGCACCGGCGCTCTCACTCATGCGCAGGCTCAACTGCAGGTCGTGCAGGCGCTCGCAGCTGTGCGGGCGCATCCGGGTGCTATTTTCGAGCAGTTGCGCGCAGGCAAGATGCGCTGGGGCACCCCAGGAGGTAAGCGTGGCGAGAGCCTGCGTGAAGCGGCGAATATCCTCGGCGCACCGCTTCTGCCCGTAGTCTTCGGAAAAAGGCCCTCGTGCCCGTCGGGGTCGGGTGTTTTTCCGGGCGCTTTTCCGGTCGGCTGTGTTCTTCGCGTGTGCTTTCCCCGCATCCGGCACCAGCTCGTTCTGCGCGAACTGCCCGAGCTGTCCGAACTGCGCAGACTGCCCGAATTCCCCAAAGCTCGGGTTAGCGTGCACCGCCTCCTGCAGGGGAATGCCGGCGCGCAGGTTCAGGGCGAGAGTGCGTAGCATGAGCGGCCACATGCGCATTTCCTCGGCGCTGGCTGGTCCGGCCAGGCGCTCAGCCCAGCGTTCGCGAAAGCTTCCGTTACTCTTCTTGTTTTGCTTCATTGCTTCCTCCTTTCACGGTTCCATTCCCCCATCACGGGGGGCTAATACCCAACGTCAGAGCCCACAGAAATACGCCTGACCTGCAGATACTCTTCGCTCCCCTCAACTGTGGGGTGCAGGCTGTAGATGCCCTCGATGCGGCGGCATCCATCCCGGTGTTCCAGGTGGATAATGCGTTCAAAAGCCGTTGCCGTATGTAGAGCGACCGTTCTACTATCCAGTCCGGCGAGCGCACCCAGGGCACACAAACGCAGGGGCACCGCCTGCGCACTATTGGCGTGCAGGGTCGTTCCGGCGCCACGGTGACCGGTGTTCATGGCGGTCAGCAGGTGCACCACCTCCGCGCCGCGACACTCGCCGACCACGAGCCGGTCCGGGCCCATGCGCAGCGCCTGCACAATCAGCTCGCCCAGCCCGATTTCGCCGGCGCCCTCGGAGTTGGCGGCGCGGGTTTTGAGGGCAATAACCTGTTCATGCTGCGGCGCGAGTTCCGGCGTGTCTTCGAGCAGAATGAGGCGCTCCTGCGGCGTGCACAGCCCCAGCAGGGCGTTGAGCAGGGTGGTTTTGCCGGTGCCGGTGCCGCCGCTAATGAGGAACCCGCGACGTTCGGCAATCATGCGGCGCAGGTAGGCGGCGGTCGCCTCATCACACAGCCCGGCGGCCTGTAGCTGCGCCAGGGTGGGGCGCTCGCGGGCGGGTAGGCGCACGGAAAGCCGGGTGCGTTCGCTCAGCGGCGGAATAATCGCGTGGATGCGCCTGCCGTGCTCGTCGCTAATGTCAGCCGCCGGATGCGCGGCATCCAGCTGCCCGCCGTACCTGCGGATGAGCCGCTCGGCGAGGTCACGCACGCGCCGCTCATTGCCGAGGCTCAGCGCCACGGGGCGGACAGTTCCATTGATGCCCACCCAGATATCGCAGGGCGAGTTCACGTAGATGTCGGTGATAGTTCCGGCGCGTTGCCCCTCGTCAAGGAGCAGATCGAGGGCGCCGAGGCCGTAGAGTTCCGCGGCGAGGTAGCGCAGCACGGTCTGCCGGTTGACGGGCACGTATTCCACGCTGGGGTAGCTCCAGGAGGCGGGCGTGGGTTGCACCGTTTTGGCGCGGAATTTTCGGGGCTTCACCACGCCCGCCCCTGCTGCGCTCGCGCTCCCCGGGTGTCCGCCGTCGATGGCGCAGATTGCCTCGTCCACGGCGTTTTCGAGAATCTCGCGGAGGGGCTGTGATTCCTGGAGTAGCCCACCGCCCGCGGCATTCGCAGTGTTTGCACTGCCCGCGGCAGTTCCGCCCTCTACGGGCGGCCGCTCCCCTGCCTTCTCGACCCCGGCACTGAATCCGTTACTGGGTCCGCCACTGAACCCGCCGCTAAAACCACCCAAGGCGATAGCGCTCATCTGCGGCGATCGCAGGATCAGCTCGCGGGCGTGCAGGGCGACGGCGCGGGCGCGATAGTCCTCGGGAATGAGCAGGGCGGGTAGCGAGTGCACGCCGGTGTTCTGGACGCCCGTATTCTGTATGCCCGTATTCTGTGCGCCCGACTGATTCACACCCTGTGCGGCACGCGGCGGGCAACCGTTGGGGCTGTCGGGATTGTTGGCAGGGTACCCGGCGGGATTGTTGGAGAGGTTCATGGCTCTAGGAGAGCATTGCGACCGCCTCGATTTTTAAGAGAATGAGCGTTCTGTGGATAACTCCTCGCGCACCCCGAAATATCCACGATGCACGCACCTCAAACGAACAAAACGCACGCATCCGACGCTTTTATGACAAACCGCGGCGCGTTCAGCCCTCTCGCTCCCGCCGTACTTTTCGCCCGTATCCCGAGCCCGCTTCATTCCGCAAACCGCCCGCCCGCGACCGCAAACCACGCGCCTTCGCACCCGGTCACCGATAATGGAAGAATGTACGTTCTGTTCAGTCCTGCCACCGGTGCGGGTATTACCGCCCAGACCGGCACCCCCGCGCACCCGGTCACCTCGGCTACTGCCGCGGGTGCATCTTCGCGCGGTGCTCAGCCGGTGACTTCGTGGGGTGCTTTTCATTTTTCGGCGCCGACCGCTGAGCAGCTGCAGGACCCGACCTTTATTCCGCGGATTACTCGGGCGGATCGGGTGAGTGCGGCGAATCTTCCGGCGTATGTGCGAGAGGTGGAGCGGCAGGCGGCAGATTCGGCGCAGGCGCGTTTTCCCCGCTGGATTTGGGCTGATACCCGCCACGTTGACCCGCTGCTTCTGCGCCGCGGGGTGCGGGTGCATCTGTGCCATGATTTGCGTCTGGTGCAGCGAATTTTGGTGACTGCCGCTACGCATCCGAGCGGTTTTGTGGAGTACAGCCCGGTACTGGATCTTTCTGATGTGCGTGAGGCGGTGGAGCCTCAGGGGTATCTGCCGGTGGCACGGCAGATTCAGGGTCAGAAGGAGCTGTTCGGCGCTGATTTTTTGAGTGCACCCGCCACCTCTTCCGCTGCATCCGCAGGTTCCCCTGGTGATTCCTCCCCCGATTTCCTTGAGGCAGCGCCTCATGAGCCTTTTGCCCCGCAGTTGGCGGCGGGCCCGGTGACTCTATTGCCGGAGCATCCGGTGGTGCGTGTGCTGATGCGTGAGTGGCTGGCGCAGGCGCGCGCTATTAGTGCGTCGAGGCACCCGGAGCGGCTGCGTCTTTTGGCGGCGGCTGAGTCAGCCGGTGCGTTGGTGGCGGCTGAGATTGGCTATTACGGCATCCCGTTTAATGTGCAGGCGCATCATGAGCATCTGTGCGAGTTGTTGGGTCCGCGCCCGGCACCCGGGGAGCGTCCGCAGAAGATGCAGGAGTTGGCGGAGCAGATTCAGCGCATGCTGTTTATGCCGTCGTTGAACCCAGATTCGCCGCAGGATCTTTTACGTGCTCTGCAGTCTGCGGGGGTTTCGGTGAAGTCTACGCGTTCGTGGGAGTTGAAGAGTTGGGCGGATGCGATTCCGGCTCAGCGGGAAAAGCGTTGGGCGCTGATTGACCCGATTCTGCGCTATAAGAAGCTGTACCGTATTTGGACTGCTAACGGCTGGACGTGGGCTGATACGTGGGTTTCTGAGGGTGCGTTCCGCCCGCATCTTGAGGTGGGTGGCGCCGCGACCGGGCGTTGGGGCGCTTCCGGCGGTGGTGCGTTGCAGCTGCCTGCGGAGATTCGTCAGGCGGTGCAGGCGCCGGAGGGTCAGGTGCTGACGGTGACGGACGGCTCGCAGATTGAGCCGCGCATTTTGGCGGCGTTGAGCCGTGATGAGGCGCTCGCTTCGGCGGGTCGTGGCGCTGACCTGTATGCGGGTATTGCCGAGTTGGCGCGCCTGAAGGGTGTGGGTTTGACGGAGCGTTCCCACGCGAAAGTGGGCATGCTGGCGATTATGTATGGCGGCCGCAGCGGTGAGATTGGTGCCCTGTTGCCGCATGTGGCGGCGCTTTTTCCGCAGGCGATGGAGTTTACGGAGCGTGCGGCTCGTATTGGTGAGTCGGGCGGTCAGGTAACGACTTTTTTGGGTCGTACGTCCCCGCCGGTGGATGAGCGTTTCCGTGAGATTGTGGCTGATCGTTCTTCGCCGGCGGCTGAGTCGCGTGCGGTGTCGACTGCGCGTGCGCACGGGCGTATGACCCGCAATTTTATTGTGCAGGGTACGGCGGCTGAGTGGGCTCTGTGTTGGATGGGTGCGGTGCGTTCTCGTCTGTTGTCGGAGCGGATTTTTGGTATGCCGATGCGCACCCGCATTGTGTACTTTTTGCACGATGAGCTTCTGCTGTGCGGTCCTGAGCTGGAGGCGGATCGCGTGGAACGCATTGTGCGTGAGGGCGCTGCGGAGGCGGCGCGCCTGCTCTTCGGTCGGGTGCCGGTTGATTTTCCGGTGTCGGTGGCACGGGTGCGCAACTACGCTGACGGTAAATAAAGATAAAAAAATAGGGGCAGCAGGTAGCTTCATTCACGCTACCTGCCGCCCCTATTCGCACACTATTCTGCACACCATATCCGCTGGTCAGACACTTATCCAGCCGGTTTTTATTCCTCGTAGTTATTCCTCGTAGCCGGGTGCCGGGCGCATCTTTTTCTGATCCCAGGGCACGGTCCAGCCGAGCGAGTCGAAGATCCGGTCGAGCAGAATCGCGGTGAATCCCCACACGGTGAATTCTTCGCCGCCGGGCATGCGCACCTCGAAGGCGGGGGTGCGGTGTGAGGTGCGGCCGCGTTTGACGTAGGCGGTGTGCCGGTTGGCGGGGTTGAGTAGGTCACGCACGGGCACGCGGGCGATGAGCGCCGACTCGTTGTGGTCGACGACTTCGACGGGCACGGGGCTGTTCCACCAGCCGATGACGGGGGTGACCATGAAGTTGCTGATGGGTAGCGGCAGGGTGTGCAGCTGGCCGAGGATTTGCACGCCGGCGGGGTCGAGCCCGGTTTCTTCGACCGCCTCGCGCAGGGCGGCGATGTGGGCGACGGGTTCGCCGGTAGTTTCGGCGAGCGCGTAGTCTTCGGGGTCGATTTTGCCGCCGGGGAAGGCGGGCTGACCGGCATGTGAGCGTAGGGTTGCGGCACGCACGAGGAGCAGTACGTCCAGGTCGGCGCTGACGTTTTCGGGGCAGCCTTCAAATTCGCCGGTGGAGGGCGAGTTGTCGAGCACGCCGAAGAGAATCAGCACGGCGGCTTCTTTGCTCAGGGGGCTGGCGGGTGCGCTGCGTAGCAAGGCTTGCACATCGAATTCCACGCCGCCTGTTGCGAGAGCCGCCAGTGCCGGCTGGGCGGGGTGCTGTGCATCCTGTCCCGCCTGTTCGGGCTGTACCGCTTGTTCGGGTTGCACCGACTGCTCGGGTGCGCTCATCTGTGTACCTCTCTTCTGTGCGGCTGCATTCCGGGCTGGTTCGGGCACCGTTAGGCGCTGAGCGGGTAGCCTTCTGCCATGAGTTCGCGGCGGGTTGCGCCCTGCAGGAATCGCAGGTGCAGGTCTTCTCGACCGGGTGCCATTTCGTATTTCATGAGTTTACGTGCTGCCTGTTCGTTCGTCTCCCCAGTGCCATAAGACGGGCAGAGGTCGGCGACGGGACATACGCCGCAGGCGGGCTTTTTGGCGTGGCAGATGCGGCGGCCGTGGTAGACCATGCGGTGTGAGAAGAGCGTCCAGTCTTTGCGTTCGATGAGTTCGGCAACGTCTTTTTCGACTGCTTCGGGGGCGTCTGCGGTGGTGAATCCCATGCGGCGGGCGAGGCGGCCAAAGTGGGTGTCCACGGTCAGTCCGGGCACGTCGAAGGCGTTTCCGAGGACCACGTTCGCGGTTTTGCGGCCGACTCCGGCGAGTTCTACGAGCTCTTCGAGGGTTGAGGGAACCTGCCCGTTGTGGCGTTCGACGAGCTGCTGGGAGAGCGTGACGATGGAGCGTGCCTTGGCGCGGTAGAAGCCAAGGGACTGAATGTAGGGTTCGACCTCTTCGGTGCGTGCGGAGGCGAGCGCGGCGGCGTCCGGGTAGCGTGCGAAGAGTGCACCGGTGACGGAGTTGACGCGCACGTCGGTGGTTTGTGCCGAGAGCACGGTGGCGATGAGCAGCTCGAAGGGGTTGTCGAAGTCGAGTTCTGCGACGGCGTAGGGGTATGTTTCGCCGAGGATGCGGTTGATTTTGCGGGCGCGGCGCACGGTGGCGAGGTGGCTTTCGGGTGCGCGTGCGTTGAGGCGGCGTGCGGCGGCTGCGGCTTTGAATTCGGGAACAAATCGGATCTGCAGGAGCGATTCGGTGTTCTCTGCCGTACTGTTCTGTGCTGCGTTGTTCTGTGCGTCTGCTGCGGGCTGGGTGGCGTTCTCGGTCATAGCGCGAGGGTACCGGGCTTGGGTGTGTGGGCGGTAGCGAGGTTCACCGTACTTGGTACGCCCGCCCGCGTTATTTTCTGTACCGCATCATTTTCCGTATCAATCTTTTTTGGGCAGTTCGCGCCGCCTAGCGCTTGGTGGGGGCCCGCTGTGCCACACTGGTTTTATGTCAGATACGATTTTTGTGCTTAATGGACCGAATTTGAACCTACTTGGGCAGCGCCGCCCCGAGGTGTACGGCTACACGACCCTGCACGATATTGAGCGTATGGTGCGTGAGCGCGCGGCAGATCATGGTTTTGATGTTGAGTTTATGCAGTCGAATCATGAGGGTGCGCTGGTGGATGAGATTCAGCGTGCTCGTACTCGTGGCGCGGCGATTATTATCAACCCGGCGGCGTACACGCACACCTCGGTGGCGCTGCACGATGCTCTGGAGGCGGCTGAGCTTCCGGTGGTTGAGGTGCACCTGTCGAATGTGCATCGCCGTGAGGAATTCCGTCACCATTCGTTTGTGTCGCCGCAGGCTACTGCGGTGATTGCCGGTGCGGGTGCGTACGGTTATGTCATGGCGGTTGATTTCCTAGCGCAGCACTTGGCGGAATAACAGCGCCCCGCCTCCTGTCGTTAAATAGTTCAGGCTCCCGTCCCTTACTTGAGGGCGGGAGCCTGAACTTTTATCGCTATCTGGCGGCTGGTTACTTGCGGCAGGAGCCGGTGGAGACAGCGGCGGTGTTCTCGCCACCTTCAGCCAGCGCCTGCTTGAGGGTGCTTGCGGTGATGGCATAGCCGGTCTGGCCGCTGGTTGCCCTACCGAAGATCACGCCGACCACGTTGCCGTTTTCATCGAGGACGGGGCCGCCGGAGTTGCCGTGCTGCACGTCGGCTGCCAGCTGGTAGACCTGACGCATGGCGTTGGCACGGCCGGTGTCGGCGTCGATGGTCTGGGTGTTGCCGATGCCCTGCACGGTGGCGGGCAGCGCCTTGAACGGGCCGCCCTTGGGGTAGCCCATGAAGGTTACGAGGCTACCTGCGGCGGCGTTGGTGCCGATGTTCAGCGGTTCAAGCGGCAGCTTGGGAACGCTGATGAAGGCGATGTCCTGTTCGCTGTCCATGTAGACGACGGTGCCGGGCCAGGTGCGGCCGCGGGAGTCCTGCACGACCGGGGAGGTCACGCCGGCGACCACGTGGGCGTTGGTGACGACCAGGCCGTTATCAGCCACGAAGCCGGATCCGGTGGAGGTGTAGCCGCACTGTTCTGCAGCGCCCAGAATCTCAACCACGGAGGCTGCCGCCCGATCCAGTGCCGCGGATTCTACCGTCTCGGTGGGGGCGCTGGTTTCAGGGGCGATGAGCTGGCTGACTTCCGGAATGGTTCCGAAGGCGAGCACGTCATTGCGTACCGTGTTGATGCGGTCCTTGACAACCTCGGGGGTGGAGGCGACCATCCAGGAGAGGGTCTTGGAGTCGCTGAGCGCAGTGTTGAGCTGCGGGATGGGTACGGTGCGCATGGAGATGGTCAGCACGACCATGACCAGGGCGCAGGCGGCGAGGTTCAGTACGCCGCCGAAGAAGCGTTCTACGCCCTTGAGCGGGGTGATGTCGGTGACGCGGCGGATGGTGCGTCCGGCAACGAGGCCGAGCCACTGTCCGATGGTCAGGCAGATGATGAGCACGCCGACGGCGGTAATGAGGCTCCACTGGGATCCCACGGATGCCACGGCGAGGGGCACGAGCCAGGCTGCGGCGCAGACGCCCAGACCCAGGCCGAGGAAGGTTCCGAGGGTGGTGAAGAATCCGCTGCGGACTCCGGCGAGGAAGTAGAGCAGCAGAATGATGGGGATAGCAATATCAAGCAGGTTGATGCCAGTCGTCACGACTAATTGCCTCCTTGGTGGGTAGAAGTGGTCACGGTGTGCCCATTGTGGTTGGTGCGGGCTGCGCCCGGTGAGTGTGGTGGCGTTTGTTGGGCCGATAAAGGACACACCTGAATGCCTGATATTAGGCGGTGAACCTGTGGGGAAGCTTTGAATTTACTCGAAAGAAATAACTTTTGTTGTAAAGCTCGCTATATCGGAATGCATAAAGCGCTTTTTTAGGGTACGCTCATATCAGTTGAATATGTCACACTAGCTTGAGCCTTCTCACATTTCAGATGTTGAGATGCATGACACCGGTTCGGGCTCACTCACTGAACATTTACGAGTTTCGGCTCATCACCTCATATCTAGGAGAACTTTATGGATCTCGAGATCCTCCGTCGTACCCCTCTCTTTGCGAACCTCGACGACGCAGCTTTCGCTCTGCTGACCGATGATATTCAGGAGATTGACCTCTCCCGCAACGCTGTCCTCTTCTACGAGGGCGACCAGGACGACCAGCTCTTCGCTGTGCTCTCCGGTAAGGTCAAGCTGGGTCGCACCGCCGCTGACGGCCGCGAGAACATGGTTGCAATCATGGGTCCCGGTGACGTCTTCGGCGAGATGGCTCTCTTCGATCCTTCGCCCCGTTCGACCAACGCTGTGGCTGTCTCTGAGACTCGCCTGGCTGCCATCAAGCACGAGTCCTTCAAGCGTGCACAGCAGCTGGATCCCACAATCTCCGATCAGGTCATTAAGACTCTGGCTCGCCGCCTGCGCCACGCTAACGAGGCACTGGCTGACCTGGTCTTCTCCGACGTTCCCGGCCGCCTCGCTAAGGCACTGCTGGACCTGGCTGACCGCTTCGGCCGCCCCGCGACCGACGGCGTACTCGTTGCTCACGAGCTGACTCAGGAAGAGCTGGCACAGCTGGTTGGTGCATCCCGCGAGACCGTGAACAAGGCTCTTGCCGAGTTCGTTTCCCGCGGCTGGATTCGCCTGGAGGCACGCGCAGTTGTCATTCTGGACCTGCCCCGCCTGCGCCAGCGTTCCCGCTAAAGCCTCTTTGAGTGAGGGCATTCTAGGGCGCCCTCGCTGAAAGACACGCGACTTAAATAGATCAGGAGCCGTTTCCCTCTGCATGGGGAAACGGCTCCTGATGTCTTTAACGCTTCATCTCACGAATGCTCACGAGCGAGCGTTGTGGCTCCTCATTAGAGCGCGCTCATCGCACCGGTGTACATGGAACCGGTTGTAGCCGGAACCACCTCGGTGAAGGAGAGCATGCACGCACCATTGTGGGTCACGAGCACGGGCTTCCTCACCTCAATCTTGCGGCGCTTGGACAGCCACGCGACGGAGGTCTGAGCCTTCGCCAAAGATTCGAGCATGCACATCACGCCGGGGGTGATGAGCTGATCGAGGGTACGGCCCACGGTGTTGGGTTGGCCGATGCGGTCGCCCAGTTCACTGGTGTCCTTGGCTTCGAGCAGTTCACGCACGTTCAGCCAGTCACCCCACACGCCTTTACCGAGCAGCAGCTTCGGGTCCTGGCCCACGGGCAACGCCGTGGTGAAGTAGGCAATATCGTAGCGCTTGAGGAAGAAGTCCGGGGACTGCCAGCGCGCGACCGGGCGCAGCAGGTCAGCGCGCACACTCAAACCGCTGGAGGTCAAGAAGTCAGAGAAGCTCTTGTCCTGAGCCGCGACTGCCTCACGCCACGCCATGAGCTCAGGGGTGCTGGAGCGTTCCACGACGTCCTGTTCGTCCTCGCCAGCAAGCAGAATGCCGGTCTCTTCGAAGGATTCACGCACGGCAGCCATGACGCTGCGACGTGCCTGCACAATATCGGAGAAGTGGAACTGATTCTGCCAGTAGTCAGCACCGGGGCCAACCCAGGAGGCGGACTCATCATCACCGGGAAGAGCCGTGCCGCCGGGGAACGCCACCACGCCCAGCGGAGAGGTGCCGGGGCGGTAGGTCAGAATCGTTTCGAGGCCGTTGTCGCCGTCGCGCACAAAAATAACGGATGCCGCCTGGCGCATCGTGCAGCCGGTCGCGCCTTCGTTACCGCCTTCGCGCCAGCTTTCGGCGGCGGTGCGCATGAACTCAGGGACCGCGTAGAGACGCTGAATGCAGGAGGTTCGCGGGTTAGCCGCGGACTGGCGGCCGGTGAACATGCGGGGGCGCTCCACGCCCTCAGCCGGGGTGGGAGTGCCGAAGCGGCGTTCCTGTACCGGCAGGGGTAGAGTCTTGATGTTTTGGGCGGTGCCGTTGTCCTGTACGGATTCGGTGCGTGCAGTCTTGTCAGGAGCGTCCTGCGCTGCCCGCTGAGCTTGGGCAGCACGAATAGCAGACAGCGGCAGAGCGCCGGTGTACAGCTTAGACATACTCAACGATGATCTCGACCTCTACGGGCGAATCGAGGGGAAGAACGGGAACACCCACGGCGGAGCGGGCGTGCTGGCCTGCCTCGCCGAAGATTTCGCCGAGCAGTTCGGAGGCGCCGTTAATGACGGCGGGCTGGGCGGTGAAGTTCACCTCGGATGCCACAAAGCCAACAACCTTCACGACGCGCTGCACGCGGTCCAGGTCGCCAATAACGGACTTGACTGCTGCCAGGGCGTTGAGCAGGCAGATACCCGCGTACTTCTTAGCGTCCTCGGGGGTCACGAAGCCTTCAGCGCCGGAGTCGGACACCTTACCGGTTTCGGGCAGTGCACCGTCAACGAAGGGCAGCTGACCGGAGGTGTACACGTAGGAGCCGGAGGTTACCGCGGGAACATAAGCGGCAACGGGGGCGGGTGCTACGGGCAGTTCGTAACCGAGTTCGCGGATACGTGCTTCAATACGGGATTCAGTCATGATTACTCCAGAAGGATGGCGGGTGCGGGCACCCAAACGGTGATAGGGGAAATGCCGTAAACCTAAACGCTACTGATATTCAAGCAGCTGTTAAACGGCTAACCGGCGGCCTGCCTCATCTATTCCCGCCCTCCCCTATACGTAGGGGAAAGTGGGTATGAGGTGACCGCCGGGTGCGCTACTCTTAGTCAGCCTTCTCGCGCTTAAAGTAGGCGATGGGGTTGCCCTGAGTCGGAGCGACCATGTTCGACGCGGGGGTTGCGCCGGCAGGTGCGGATGCGCCGGGGAGAACAGTTACGAGCTCCCAGCCGTCTTCACCCCAGTTGTCGAGGATTGCCTTGGTCGTGTGGATCATCAGCGGTACAGTTGCGTATTCCCATTTCTTCATACCCTCTAGACTAGCTTTCAGGGTCGAATAAGTAAAAGGGATTTACTATGGTTTCGGTCAATGTCCGGCGCTTTTGGGGGCTTTATTCTCAGGGCTGAGGCCCCCACCTCCCTGTAGGGTGGCGAGACGGGCCTTCTCTCACAGCTTCATGGGATAAACTGAATGAATGGCTTCATCTAAGAAAACCCGTGCGCGTCGCCGCCCGGGAGATTTTTTGCAGTTCCTCGCGTTCAGCGTGATTGCCGGTTTCCTCGCGGCAATTATTGTCGTACCCCCTGCCGTGAGCTTGGGTATGGTCACGAACGCGTCGATGTCATGGTTCCAGGACCTTCCTGACGACATTGCCGATGGCATCTCTTCCCGTCCTTCTACTATTTACGCTGCTGACGGTAAGACCGAAATTGCGACCTTCTTCGAAGAGAACCGTGAGCCGGTCAAGCTGGATCAGATTTCTCAGCATATGAAGGACGCTATTGTCTCGGTTGAGGACCGTGATTTCTACAATCACGGCGCTGTCTCCGCTATCGGTATCGGTCGTGCGTTCCTGAACAACATCATTAACTCCAACAGCGGCCGCCGTCAGGGTGCATCCACCCTGACCCAGCAGTACGTTAATAACCTCATTGTTGATGCCGCTGTGGCGCGTGGTGAGGACGCAACCGCAACCCTGAACGGTAACAAGACCTACGCTGCAAAGATTCGCGAAATGAAGCTTGCGATCTCTATGGAGCAGAACAAGTCCAAGGACGAAATCCTCGAAGGCTACCTGAACATCGTGAACCTCGGCGGTTCTAACTACGGTGTTGAGGCTGCTGCACAGTACTACTGGGGTATTTCCGCTAAGGACCTGAACGTGGCGCAGTCCGCGCTTCTCGCCGGTCTGGTGCAGGCACCGAACGTGTACGACCCGACCGTGAACCCCGAGCTGGCTCGTGAACGCCGCGACATCGTTCTGGGCACCATGCTGCGTGACGGCAAGATTACCGACAAGGAATACAGCGACGCCATCGCCAGCGATATTAAGCTCAACGTCAAGCCCAAGTCCCAGGGTTGCTCCCTGGCAGGCGATAAGGCGTTCTTCTGCCGCTACGTAGTCAACTACCTGCTGCAGGACGAGTCCCTCGGCGCAACCGCTGAGCTGCGCAACACCGCCATCAAGCGCGGCGGTCTGAAGATCGTTACCACCCTGAACCCTGAGGCTCAGACCGTAGCAAAGCAGGCAGTGGACTCTACCCAGCCGGCAGCGACCAACTGGAATGACGTCAACTCCGCACTGACCAGTGTTGAGCCCGGCACCGGCCGCGTCATCGCCATGGCGCAGAACACCGAGCTCGGTAGCCCCGCTGATGCCAACGACCACTCCAAGACCGAGTACAACTACAACGTTGATGCTGCGTACGGTGGTACCCCCGGCTTCCAGCCCGGTTCGACGTTCAAGCCGATTATTCTGGCCCAGTGGCTCATGAGCGGCCACGGTGCGAACGCTACCGTGAACGGTACCCAGCTGTTCTGGCCCACCAGCTTCGGCTGGAACGCCAAGTGCTACGAGGGCGGTAAGTACTACTACACCGGTCAGCCGAACGGCTGGTCCTACAAGAACGCAGTCAACGGCGGTCTGACCTACGGTACCGCTGCGTACGGTATTCGCCAGTCCTTGAACTCGTACCTGTACGGTATGCTCTCCCAGATTGACCTGTGCGATGTGCACGACCTGTCGATCAAGATGCACGCTCTGGACGGTACCGGCGAACCGCTGCACAGCATCCCCGATTTGGGTACCAACATTGGTGGTACCAAGTACGGTATCTCCCCGCTGACCAGCGCATCCATGTACGCTATCTTCGCTTCCGAGGGTAAGTACTGCACCCCGCGTCCGATTGAGAAGATCACCAAGAACAATGGTGAGACCATGAAGGAATACCAGAACCAGTGCGAGCAGGTTATGGATCCGGACATCGCGAATGGTGTCAGCTGGGTTCTGAAGGGCGTTATCCAGCCTGGCGGTTCCGCTTCTCAGCGTGGTATTGGTCTGCCGAACGGTTCGGCTGCGAAGACCGGTACGAACGATAACTCCTCCCAGACCTGGCAGGTTGGCTACACTCGTGGCCTGTCCACCGCGTCTTGGGTTGGTTCGAACAACCTCGGCTTCCGCTCCCTGAACGGTGTGGGTATTAACGGTCGAGTCCTCGAGTACGTCGATGGTGCAACCTACGCAGGTGCACAGTGGCAGTCGTTCATGAAGACCATCGCACCGAAGTACAACACGAAGGACTTCACCACCCCCAGCGATAAGATTCTGTCGTACAGCTAGAATCACAGCTCATCAGCTGAAGTCTGAAAGGCGATTGATGATGTGTGAAAACGCAGTCAACGCCCGCGTCCCCGTGGCGGTCCCCGGCGCACGCGGCTCCTCCCCTCTCCTGAAGAAGGTAGCGGGGGCGGTAGCCGCCACTGCAGCCTTGGGGGCCGCCACGGCGGCGTATGGGCACTTTATTGAGCTGAATAATTTTCAGCTCCGCACCGAGTCCCTGCCGGTGTTGCCCGCCGGTAGCCCCGACTTTAGGATTCTGCATATTTCGGATATGCACATGATCCCGGGCCAGCAGAAAAAGATTGACTTCATGCACTCGCTGGCTGCTCTGGAACCGGATTTGGTGATGAACACGGGCGATAACCTATCCCACGTGGACGGTATGGGTCCGCTGTTGGAGGCGCTCGACCCGCTCATGGACTTCCCCGGCGTGTTTGTGCCCGGCTCCAATTGCTATTTCGCGCCAGTTTTTAAGAACCCGGCACGCTACCTGTGGCAGCCGCGCACCCCGCAGATGATTGAGGAAGGCTCGCGCGTACCCCTGCCCATTGAGCGGATGCACGACGCTTTCGAGTCGCGCGGCTGGACGGGCCTGATTAACCGCTACGACACGCTGAACCTCAAGGGTCTGCGCTTGGAGTTTTCCGGTGTGGATGACCCGCACCTGCGCTACGATGAGCACCCCGGATTTGCCCCCGGTGCCTTCGACGAGGGCGAGGAGCCGAGCATCCGTATCGGCGTGGCGCACGCCCCCTACATGCGTACCCTGCACCGCTTCGTGCAGGACGGTGCGCAGGCTATTTTTGCCGGTCATACGCACGGCGGTCAGGTCTGTCTGCCCGGCGGTCATGCTCTGGTCAGCAACTGCGATTTGCCGCCTTCGCGTGCGAAGGGCGTCAGTGAACAGTCCGGTATTCCGGTTCAGGTTTCTGCCGGTTTGGGCACCTCTCGTTTTGCGCCGGTGCGCCTGTTCTGCCCGCCGGAGGCAATCCTGGTGACCCTCACGGCTCGCGATAAGGAGCAGGGCACCTCCGCTGCATCGGCGGGTGGTCGTCTCTAATGTCTGAGGCTTCTACAGCGCGCACAACTAAGCGCCGCCGTAATCCCTTCCTGGAGACGGCGAGCGAACCGACCCCCGCCCCGATTGACTACGCGCACGATCAGCGTGCCCCGCGCACCCTCGTCGCGTATGCGCGTCCGATTCGTGTGCGCTGGGGTGTGGGTCTGCTCGTGGCGTTCGGTGCCGGTGCCCTTGAGATTTCCATCCCGCAGGCACTGCAGATTATTGTGGATCATCTCTCGCAGAGCACCACCGAAAGCGCCATCTGGATTGCCGGCGGCCTGGTGCTTCTGCTGGGTATTGCGCACGCCTCCTTCATGTACTGGAGGCGCTGGCTGATTGTGGACCCGACCTCCACGATTGAGCTGTCCATGCGCATGAACTTCTTTGACCGTCTGCTCAGCGCCCCGCTTTCTCTGCTGGATCGTTGGCCCTCCGGTCAGTTATTGACCCGTTCCATGAGCGATTTGAGTACGATTCGCCGTTGGCTGTCCTTCGGTATTGTGCAGATGCTGACTGTTGCGGTGATGTTCCTGGTCGGTGGCTTCTTCATGCTGCGTTCTTCGCCGTCCCTGGCGCTGGTGTTCGTGGTGACCGTGCCGATTCTGGTGCTGTCGCTGGTGAACTTCACCCGCAAGTACTACCGCGCCTCGCATGAGATTCAGCAGATGACGGGCGATCTGTCCACCCGTATTGAGGAGTCGGTGCGCGGCATCCGCGTGATTAAGGCGCTGGGCCGCTCCCCCGAGCAAATTCAGGAATATTCCGAGTCGGTGGACGCCCTGCAGGTACGCGAGTACGGCAGGTCGATGCTGGTGGCTCGTGTTGCCCTGTATCAGGGCCTGATTGTGGGTGTCTCCACGGCGGTGGCGCTGGCTGTGGGCGCTTCGCAGGTTGCGGCGGGCACCTTGAGTCTGGGCGCGATGACCGCCTACTTTGCGATACAGACGACCGTGCTCAGCCACGTGACGCGCTCGACCGCGCTGATGTCTGCCTATTTGAGCTATAAGGTGGCGCTGGAACGCCACAACGAGGTCATGGACGAGCCCGGCTTTGAGGTTGTGCCGCTGGTTCGTGGTTCCGCGGCTATGTCTGCGCCCGAGCATCCGCAGGGTGCTTCTGATTCGTCAACAGTAGCTGGAGTGTCTGCCGAGGGCGACTCCGGGAAGGAAACTATGCAGTACCCCAGCGGTGGCGCAGTATCTGTCACTTTCGATCACGTTCAGTTCAGCTACGATGCTGCCGAAGCACCTGCTCCGGCAGGGGCTACCGGCGCAGGCTCTGAGGTGAAGGCACCGGAGGTTTCCGTGCTGAAGGACGTAAACTTCAAGGTCTTCCCGGGCGAGATTCTGGCGCTGGTGGGTGCAACCGGTAGCGGCAAGTCAACCGTGCTGTCGCTGGTTCCGCGTTTCTACGAGCCGACCTCCGGTTCCCTGCGTTTTGGCACCCGAGATGCCGCCGACATGTCTCTTGAGGAGGTGCGCGCCCAGACCGCGTTCGTCTTTGAGGAGGCGGTGCTCTTCTCCGGAACGGTCCGTGAGAACGTGCTGATGGGCGTTGCTGAGCAGTACGAGCGCGGCACCGAGGATGAGGACTACCCCGCCGCAGAAGAGCTGGAGGCGACCCTCCAGACGGCGCTACAGCTGGCTGCGTGCGATTTCGTGGCGGAGCTTCCGCAGGGTCTGGATACCGTCATCGGTGAGGAGGGCATGAGCCTGTCGGGTGGTCAGCGTCAGCGTCTGTCCTTGGCGCGTGCCCTGGCGAAGCGCCCTTCCGTGCTGCTGCTGGATGACCCGTTCTCGGCTCTGGATGTGAACACCGAGGAGCGTATTATTACGGGCCTGCGTGAGGGCTTGGACGGTCTGGGCGGCGCTACGACCCTGCTGACGGCGCACCGCCCCTCCACCGTCGCGTTGGCGGACCGCGTGCTGCTGATGGTTGATGGTGCCGTGGTCGCTGAGGGCACTCACGCTGAGCTGATGGACTCTTCGGAACAGTACCGCCAGCTAATGACGATGGAGGAGGGCTAATGGCCCATCATCGTCCGGCGGAGCGGCGGGAGGAGTTGAGCCCGCAGGAGCGTGCGGAAACTCGAGAGCGCTCGATGGCTCTGCTGCGCCAGATGTTGCGCCCGCACCGTGGGGCGTTGGCTCTGTCGATTATTTCGGTGCTTTTGGTGTCGGGTTCCTCAGCGATTGCGCCGATTCTGATTGCCCGCGTTTTGGATAGTTCCATTGAGCCGCTCAAGCGGGGTGACGCCTCTCCCCTGCTAACCCTGCTGGCGTTCTTCGTGGCGGCTACCGCGGTGACCGCGATTTTCTCGTGGGTCAACGTGGCGTACACGGTGCGCGTGTCGCTGGGCGTGGTGGTGTACCTGCGTAAGCGGGTGTTCCGTCACGCGCAGTCGCTGAGCGTGTCGTTCCATGAGCGGTACACTTCGGGCAAGGTCATTTCGCGTCTGACGAGCGACATTGATACGGTCCGCAGTTTCTTGGATAGCGGCATCAGCCAGTTGGCGATCACGTTGCTGTCCATGGTGATTTCTGCGGTCGCTATTTTCCTTCTGGATTGGCGTATTGGTTTGCTCATGCTGGCGATGGGCGTGCCGATTTACTTTTTGACGCACTGGTTCCAGAAGGCGGCGGTGCCGGTTTTCCGCACGATGCGTACCGAGTCTGCGCATTTGACGAGCCGTTTTGTGGAGACGTTTACGGGTATCCGTGCGGTGAAGGCATTTGGTGCGGAGGCGCGGATGCGCACCGAGTACGCTCAGGCGTCGGAGCGTTACCGCCTGGCGGTGATGGATTCGATTAAGATTTTCGGTGTTTATGCCCCAACCCTAACGTTATTGGGCAATGTATTTATTGCTGGTGCGCTGGTGCTGGGCGGTTATGCGGTGCTGGGCGGCACCATGCAGATTGGTACCCTGCTGGCGCTGGTGATTTACGCGAACCGCGTGTTTGAGCCGGTCATGCAGCTCTCTGAGTTCTACAACATGTTCCAGTCGGCGATGTCCGCGCTGGAGAAGCTGTCGTCGTTCTTGGCTGAGGAGCCGGAGGTTGCTGAGCCGGAGCATCCGCATGAGCGTGCTGTAGAGTCTGCAACCGAGCCTACCGCTGAATCTACTACTGGCGGCGTGACCGGCACAGTTCGCGGTGCCCTGGTGGAGCTGGATTCGGCGGTCTTTGGGTACACGTCGGATCGTCACGCTCTGAAGGAGACGAGCCTGCGCATTGAGCCGGGTACGACCGTGGCGCTGGTGGGTGCTACGGGTGCCGGCAAGTCGACGATCGCTAAGCTGGTGGCTCGTTTCTACGATGTTTCAGCCGGTCAGGTGCGTATTGACGGCGTGGATGTTCGCCAGCTGGCGGATGTGCAGCTGCGCCGTGAGGTGCTCATGCTGACCCAGGAGGTGTTCTTATTCTCCACGTCGATTCTGGAGAATATCCGTATGGGTAACCCGCAGGCCTCCGATGAGCAGGTGAAGGCTGCCGCGAAGGCGGTGGGTGCTGATGCGTTCATTGAGCGTCTGCGTGAGGGCTACGAGTCGCAGCTGGGTCGCGGCGGTATTACCCTGTCTGCGGGTCAGCGTCAGCTGGTGTCCTTTGCTCGCGTGTTCTTGGCGAATCCGCGGGTGCTGATTCTGGATGAGGCGACGGCTTCGCTGGACATTCCGAGTGAGCGCGCGGTGCAGGCGGCGCTGCGGACCGTGTTGGCGGGGCGTACGGCGCTGGTGATTGCGCATCGTCTCTCGACGGTTCTGGGCGCTGATCGTGTGCTGGTGATTCATGAGGGTTCCGTGGTGGAGGATGGTTCCCCGCAGCAGTTGATTGCCTCCGGTGGTCGTTTTGCGGCGATGTACGCCTCCTGGGATGAGCTGAATCAGGTTCAGGAGGCTGAAGCGTAGAACCTTTATGTGCCTCTCCCCGACCGGCGGCGTACCGCGGTGTTGCGTTCTGGATTTTTTTGGGTTATCCTAGGTGAGTTGCCTACGGTATTCGCTGATAGGTCAACATCGGGATGTGGCGCAGCTTGGTAGCGCGCGTCGTTCGGGACGACGAGGTCGCAGGTTCAAATCCTGTCATCCCGACAACTAGCCCCGGTCCATTGGACCGGGGCTTTGTCGTACCCGCAGTAATTCTGCCGCAGATGTTGAGTACATAGAAGCGACCCTCTACCCGCGCAGATACGCAGGTAGAGGGTCGCTTTCTAAGCTGTGGTTCTAGGTTGTGGTTTCCGGCATGCTTAGCCGCGCCCGGAGATGAGGGCGAGAATCGCCTCCAGGGGGCCGCGACCGGCAACGGAGCGCGCCATGCGCGACCAGAGGGTGCAGAAGCCCAGGGCGATTGCGGCGCCGAGCAGCAGGAAGGCGCTCCAGTACACGGCGGTGCCCCAGCCTCCGGTGGCGACGTAGTGCTCGCCCGCGGTGAGAGCCTTAACGGTGGGACCTGCGTAAATGATGATTCCGCTCAGCACAATGGAGGCGCTCAGCGACATCTGGCCCAGTCGAGCGATAGGGGTGAGCATTCCCGTCTGCGCGGAGAGCAGGCGCGCGCATTCTGCCCAGAAGTACAGGGTTGCCGCCAGGTTCAGGGTCAGCAGCACCTGCGGGCTGTTGAGGAATCCCAGCTCGGTATAGGGGTTGAAGGTGCGGTAGACGGCAAGCGCCAGCACGGCAAGTACCACGGGAATTGCGAGCTTCGCCTGCAGGTTGTCGTAGAGGCGAACGAGAACAATACCCAGGCACATGACCCAGATGAGCTGTGCGCTCTGCGCGTGGTTGACACCGTGGGTCGCCAGGAAGGGCAGCTGCACGGCGGTCCACTGGTCGGCCCGAACAGCTACGTCCATGAAGAGGGTGTAGGTCCAGGTGATGAAGGGGCTGGTGAGCACCGCCAGCGCGGCGACCGCCCACAGGGGCAGGTGCACGACGAATAGGGTGAGCAGGGTGAGTAGCGCCAGGTGCACGAGCATGTCGAAGGGCAGCGTGTAGCTGAAGCCCTGTGCGGGTATGGTTACTCCGGCTTGCGGCAGGTAGGTGATGCCCTGCATGAGCGCCACGCCCAGTAGCAGTAGCGCCAGGAATCGCACGATGGTTCCGGCGAAGAGTTGCGGGAAGTTCGCGGTGCGGGCGTAGCGCCAGGCGGCTGCGCCCAGGATTGCGGCGAAGAGCGGTTCGGCGGGTACGAGGGTCTGCGGAATCCAGAATTTCCAGGAGACCGGGATCAGCTGTAGCCAGTATCCGAAGGGGATGAGTAGGCTGAGCACGGCGAAGGCGCGGGCGAGGTCGAGCCCGAGGTCGCGTCGGGTGCCTCCGAGGGAGGCGGCGCGTGTCCCGCTGCTGACGGTGGGGATGGGTTGAGTGCGCCCTGCTGCCATGTCCTCGCTCCTTGTAGTGCCGTGTTTGAGAGTCTGTGTGCCCTGCCGGGTATCTGCCTGCCGGGGTATCTGCCGCACCGGGTGGTGTGTGCCGGATGCGCTGGCATAGGTGTTAAGTGTAACGGTGGAAGCTGTGTCTGTTCGGGCGATGGCGCGGAGGTTTTGCTCTCATGCCACTTCTGTCCCGGCTGTTGGCGAGAGCCTCTTGCCCCTAGTGAGTGCTGTTCAAGTGTTGTTGCACGAGGTTGGGTGTGTACCATTGATACGTTCTTATACGGTGGGACGATCCCGCGAATGCTTCGCCCCGGATTACTTTTCTGTACGCGCCCCACCTGTACATACACCACGTTGAGGTTTTATGTTTTCGACTTTATCCCCTCTTTTTCTGACGGATTTGGGGACTTCTGGTGCTCTTCTTGCTTCGGGCACGACTCTTTCGGAAGGGTCGAGCCACGATAGCGGCCAGTTTGTGTCCATTTTCTGGATTACGTTGGTTGCGCTGATTTCTCCGGTTCTTTCACGCCTGACGGGTAAGAAGATCCCCGATGTGGTTTTCCTGCTCATTTTTGGTCTGCTCATTGGCCCGAATATGCTCAACCTTGCCAGCAGTGAGGGTGGTATCCCACTGCTGAAGGAGCTGGGCTTGGGCATGCTCTTTTTGATTGCGGGCTTTGAAATTAACGTGTCCTCGCTGCGTAGCCGCCAGGGTTATAGCGCTATTGCCACATGGGTGGTGTGCTTTGCTTTGGGTATGGCGGGTGCGGCGGTGATTACGTCGTTCTCGCATGAGCTGAATACGTATATTGCGGTAGGTGTGGCGTTGAGTTCCACGGCGTTGGGTACTCTGCTGCCGATGTTGAAGTCTCACGGTGCCGCCGGTACGCCGGTGGGTAATGCGGTGCTGGTGCACGGTGCTGTGGGTGAGCTTCTGCCGATTTTCGCTATTTCGTTGCTGCTGTCTTCGCGTTCGCCGGGCATGGCGTTTGTGGTGCTGCTGGCATTTATGGTGGTTGCGGTGATTGTGGCGCTGATTCCTCACCGTCTGTTTGCGCATGTGCCGGGTCTGCGTCAGATTATGGCCGCGGAGGCGAATACGACCGGTCAGACGGTTCTGCGTCTTGCGATGTTCCTGCTGGCGACCCTGATCATGTGTACTGCCCTTTTTGATTTGGATGCGGTGCTCGGTGCCTTTGCGGCGGGCCTGATTCTGCGTACGCTGACCCCTCCGGCGGCTTTGCATATGATAACTCACCGCCTTGAGGTGGTTGGCTTTACGTTCATGATTCCGCTGTTCTTTGTGGTCAGCGGTATGGGCATTGATGTGTCTGCCGTGGTGGCTAATCCTTTGGGTCTGCTTGCCGTGGTGGTGGGTATTCTGCTGTGCCGTGGTGTTCCGGTGCTGTTGGCGGAGCATTTCTTCGATACCCGTTCGGGGTTGGCCACTCGCGCGCAGAAGGTGCAGTTGGCGTTGTATTCGGCTGCGGGTCTGCCGATTATTGTGGCGGTGACGGAGATTGCGACCAGTTCGGGTCTTCTCGAGAAGTCCACGGCGTCGCTGCTGGTTGCCGGTGGCGCGCTGACGGTTCTGCTGTTCCCGCTGTGGGCGTTGGGTATTCGTCAGGCGTTTGGTTCTGCTGAATCCTCTCAGCATGCGCCAAGCCGTAAGGAGCAGATGAATGCGCTGAAGGCTCAGCGTAATGCTCAGACAAAGCTTGCCACGGGCATGGTTCCGGTGGTTCGTCTAAAGTCGCAGGCTGATGCTACCTCCAATGCCGCTACCGGTTCTGAGGCTGGCACCGACCCTGTGGCTGGCACCGCCTCCGAAACCTCCTCTGAATCCTCGCCTGAGGCTGCCGCCGAGGTGAAGAAGGATAAGGGCTCGGCAGGGGGTTCTGCGCAGAAGTAGCTACGGCTGGGCTGTGGTTGTTTTTCGGCCTTTCATGGGCGGGTCAATAAGCCGGTGTGAGGGGGTATCCCGCTTACAGTCACCTCAACCCTATGTGGGATTGGGTTTACAAAACCACACACAATACCAGACAGTCAAAGCCCCGCAAACCAACACGCATCCCATATATAGGGTCACAACCCGCCGCATCCTCCATAGAGGCTGCGGCGGGTTTTTTGCGCCCGAATGCCCCGATAAATCGGGGGAAAATGAGAATCTTCCTTAAATTCGGATTTTTAATGCAAATATTACAGAACATGACGTGTCTTAGCTTTCTCAACTGACACCTTGTCCTATAAAATTGAAAGCGGACAGGGAATTTCCCTGAAACACACATAAACCAACATACATACACAGAGTCGCTTCCGCCCCAGCGGGAGCTGGCGCACCTCCCCTCTCACACACGGGAGGTGCTCCTTTCGGGAGTATCCGCGACGATACCCCCGGCGGCTCCCAATCACTGAGGAGGATCATATGGGTCAGAAGGGTAATTATTTCTAACATCACATCTCAAGGCCTCGCACTGAATCCTAACGATTGTCTGCACACACAGTCATTTCCGAAGGAAATATCATGCACCAACTACTCCTCACCGCGAGCACTGGTGGCGTAGAGCTGGACTTCCCGTCCTGGCTCCGAATTACGCACTTTATCAATTTCATTATGATGGGCTTCCTGATTCGTTCAGGTTGGGAAGTTCTCGCCTCTCACCCCCGCCTGTACTGGAACAACCACTGCACCCCGGGTTCTGAGTGGCTCAAGTTCACCAAGGACAAGGTTTCGACTGTCCCCGGTGAATTTACGGCGCGCGACGACCAGCGCACCCTGTCTCCCCTGATTTCTCTGCCCGGCAAGGCCCAGATTGGTCTGGGCCGCGCATGGCACGCGCTGGTGACCGTCATCTGGATTGTTAACGGTCTCGTCTACGTCTCCTTGCTGTTCCTGACCGGTCAGTGGCGCCGTATCGTCCCGACCAGCTGGGACATCATCCCCCAGGCGTGGGAATCCATCCAGATTTACGCTGGCTTCCAGATTCCCTCGATTGAGCATTTCCAGCCGTACGACGCTCTGCAGCAGATTATGTACTTCACCGTGGTGTTCATCGTGGCACCGCTGATGATTGCAACCGGTCCGATCATGAGCCCGGCATTCTGCGGCCGCTTCCCCGGCTACGTGCGTCTCTTCCGTAACCGCCAGACCGCGCGTTCCATCCACTTCCTGGGCATGGCGTTCTACTGCGTCTTCACCGTCATTCACGTGGCGCTGGTATTCGTGGTTCACCCCCAGTACAACATCGCCCACATGATGCTGAACAAGCCCTACAACGAGGTGGACGCAGCACAGTTCGCTCAGGCAGTCACCATGCTCATTGGCGGCATTGTCTTCGCTGTGGCTCTGTGGATTTTCGCTTCGTACTGGTCCCTGCGCGACCTGCGCTTCACTCAGACCTTCATTTGGGGTCTGACCCAGCCGATTCGTAACGTCCTGCTGGACCGTATCACCTCCCGTCAGGTGCAGAAGAAGGTCTTCACCGACGCCGATATTTCGCCCTTCCACTGGGTTAACACTCGCCCGCCGAGCGAGCGTGAGAGCACCGAGTGGAACCGCCTGAAGGAGCACGAGTTCGTCGACTACCGTCTGGAACTGGGCGGTCTGGTGAAGGAATCCAAGTCCCTGAGCATTGATGACCTCAAGAAGCTGGGCAAGGAAGTTAACATCACCATGCACACCTGCATGCAGGGTTGGACCGGTATCGCCAAGTGGGAGGGTGTGCGCCTGCGCGACGTCCTCGCACTGGTCGAGAAGACCGACGACGCTCGCTACGTCATGGTAACCTCCTTCGGCCACGTGGGTCACACCTACGACGGCCGTCCGACCGAACCCTACTACGAGTGCCTGGACATCTCCATGGCAATGGAAGACGAAACCATCCTGGCCTGGGGCATGAACGACAAGCCCCTGCCCGATGTGTACGGCGGCCCGCTCCGTCTGCGTGCGGACTCCATGCACGGCTACAAGATGGTCAAGTGGGTTCAGAAGATCGAGTGGATTAAGGATTACCACGATGTTGGCGATGGCCAGGGCGGTAGCCGCGAGGACTCCGGTCTGCAGCACTTCGACGCACGCGCCTAAGCACCCACACGGGGCGCTACGACGCTAACCGTCGATACACCACAAGGTACTACTCCACAGAACGGTGGCGGGAACATGGGCCCGCCACCGTTCGCTTATCTTCTCCGCCGCTCTCTACAGCTCTGAAAGGTACAGAAGCTAAGAGGGCATAAAGAAACCGCCCGGGAGCATCAACTCTCGGGCGGTTTCTTTAGAGGTTTGCCTTCTGGCGCTGCACCTTAGGCGTCGTAGATGATGACGTCCAGGGTACGGGGGCCGTGCACGCCCTCCACGCGGATCAGCTCAATATCACTGGTTGCCGACGGACCAGAAATCATGGTCACGGGGCGGGTGTAGGTGATACGCTCGATCGACTCGGGAACCAGCTCCACCACGGTGGAACGGGGCACCACGCAGATGTGGTGGTCGGGCACCAGGGAGATGGCGCGGCGACCCTCATCGGGGTTGGTGTTCAAGAAGATCGTGCCGGTCTCTGCGCAGGAGACGGTCGAACCGGTGACCACAGCGTCAACTGCGTCCAGTTCTTCCAGGCTCAGGCAGCCGGGCTTGAGGGTGCTACCGGAGTCGGTGACGCGCTTGCGGTCAGCGGTGTCAGCCGGCAGCCACTCCATGTTCAGGCCCTCGGGAACCACGTAGGTGGACTTTTCACCCAGGCGCTCTGCGATGACCTTGGAGATGTTCTCCTTGTTCGCGTGGAACACGTTTGCCTTGTAGTCAATGAGGCGGTCGACGAGCATCTCAATGGTCTGCTCTTCGTTCAGCTCGCTGACGCGGCGGTAGTTACGTACGGGCTCGGGGGCGACGGGTGCGTCAGCCAGGGACGAGCGGATACGTGCGAGGATATCTTCCTTAGCAGAGGACATTAGTTGTTCTCCTTAGCTTCACGGGCTGCCTGGGCGTCCATAGCTGCCTTGGCGTTTGCTGCCGCCTCAGCGACCTTACCCTTGTTTGCCTCGATGAGGGCCTGAATGTCAACGCGCTCAGCGTTATCGCGTGCCGGAGCCTGACCCTTCTCCTTCTTCCACCAGTTGCGGAAGGATTCCTTGGGGGGCTCGGGGATGTCACGGTAAGCGGTCCAGCCGCCGACGATACCGGGAACAGCGGTGATCTTGTGCTTGCGGCCGGTAATAAGGCGGGACATGGGCAGACCACGTTCTGCAATCGACATCATCTTGCCGGAGGTGAAGAGCTTCTTCGCGCCGAGCATCATGCCGTCCATCTGCGAGAAGGGAGCCTTCTTGTTGCCCTCGAACTCGCGGATAGCGTGCTTGGACTCAACATCCTTAGCACGCAGGTGCACGAGGACCTCGGGGAAGTTAATCTTCACGGGGCAGACCTCGTAGCATGCGCCACAGAGGGAGGATGCGTACGGCAGGGAGTTGTTCTCTGCAGCCTCAATACCGGAGAGCTGCGGGGACAGAATTGCACCGATGGGGCCCGGGTAGGTGGAGCCGTAGGCGTGACCGCCTGCGCGCTCGTACACGGGGCACACGTTCATGCAAGCGGAGCAGCGGATGCAACGCAGTGCCTGGCGACCCAGCTCATCAGCCAGAACGGCGGTACGACCGTTGTCGATGAGGATGACGTGCATGTTCTGAGGGCCGTCACCGGGGGTCACACCGGTCCACATGGAGGTGTAGGGGTTCATGCGCTCACCGGTGGAGGAACGGGGCAGCAGCTGCAGGAATGCCTCGTAGTCCTGGAAGGTGGGCAGAATCTTCTCAATACCCATGAAGGTAATGAGGGTGTCGGGCAGGGTCAGGCACATACGGCCGTTACCTTCGGACTCCACGATGGTCAGGGTGCCGGTCTCGGCAATACCGAAGTTGGTGCCGGAGACTGCCACGGTGGTGTTCAGGAACTTGTTGCGCAGGCGGTTACGCGATGCCTCTGCCAGTTCTGCCGGCTCATCGGTGATGTCCGGGTTGATACCCTCAATTTCGCGCAGGAAGATGTCGCGGATTTCGCGGCGGTTGCGGTGAATTGCGGGCACCAGAATGTGGGAGGGACGGTCGTGGCCGAGCTGGACGATTTCTTCCGCGAGGTCGGTCTCGATAGCGTTGATGCCGTTTTCCTCGAGGAATTCGTTCAGGCCGGTCTCTGCGGTTGCCATGGACTTAATCTTGATGATTTCGTCCACGCCCTGCTCGCGAATCAGGTCCAGAGCAATCTGGTTTGCCTCGGTGGCGTTGCGTGCCCAGTGCACGTGGCCGCCTGCGGCGATGAAGTTACGCTCGAACTGTTCGAGCAGCTCGGGCAGGTTCGCCAGAACGTAGTTCTTGACGGACTCACCGGTGTTACGCAGTTCCTGCCAGTCGGGCAGTTCTGCGGTGACCTTGGCGCGCTTGTTACGGATCGCGTGGGTCACGAAGCGCAGGTTGGAGCGCAGCTGCTCGTTCTTGAGTTCTTCCTTCGCGTACTTGGGGAAGGGGATTTCTTCGAAAATGTTGCCCTCGCCGTAGTGAACGACCTTGGGCATACCAAGCTGAATAGCGGTCATGAGGTCTTATCTTTCCTTAGGCGATCGAGAGCTCAACATGCTCGGAGTTGATCTTGAGCGGGTTTTCCTTGGTGGATGCGAGGATCTCAGCGAAGTGGATGGTCTGAACGTTCGAACCGCGACGCATCAGCGCACCGCCGATGTTCATCAGGCAGGAGCAGTCACCACCGGTGCAGACGGATGCGCCGGTTGCTTCAACGTTGTCTGCCTTGTCGTTGACCATTGCGCCGGAGACGTCAGCGTTCTTGAAGGAGAAGGTACCACCGAAGCCGCAGCACTGGTCCATGCCCTCAATCTGGGTGTACTTAATACCCTCAACGGTGCGGATCAGGTCCTGCTGGCGGGTGCCCAGGCCGAGCATGCGCATACCGTGGCAGGAGCTGTGGTAGGTGACGTGCTCGGGGAAGTAGGAGCCGAGCTGCTCAGCGGCGTTGGTGATGCCGAGGATGTCGATCAGCAGCTGGGAGAGCTCGAAGGTGCGGGAAGCGATCTGCTCTGCCTTCAGAGCCAATGCTTCGTCGCCGCGGCTACGTGCGACCATTGCCTGCTGGTGGCGCAGGGAGCCGACGCAGGAGCCGGAGGGTGCAACAGCAACGTCCCAGTCCCAGGAGTCAAAAGCCTCAACGTGGTTCTTGATGACTTCGTAGCCGTCATCGAAGTAGCCAGAGTTGACGTGCATCTGGGAGCAGCAGGTCTGGTTCGGGGGGAAGACAACCTCGTGGCCCAGGCGCTCAAGAATTTCGACGGTGGCGCGTGCTACGCGGGGGTACATGCCGTCAACGATGCACGTGGAGAAGAGTGCAATGCGCATGACTTATCCGTCCTTTCCTCTGTGTTCAGAGTTTCTCGGTCTCACCGCCTGCGTCTGGGGCAGGCGGGGCACAGTCCGAATAAGTTCGGTCTTCCAAAGAGGCGACTCAGCTGTATTGAGTCGGGGAAGCTGGGCCGGTTGGTTCCGGCTGATGTGCGCGCCCCAAGTGGAGGTGGGATGCGGTGGGATCAGAAACCGTGGTGATGTCTTATATCTTCCTTGCCATTTAACACCGTTGTGCGGCTTTTCTCTACTCGAAATAGAGCATACTTTCCTTGTTAAATAATGGGTTAGGTCTACCTGACCTTAAGGTATATTTTCCTACCTTCCGGTACATATGACCTCATCTAATTTTCACCCTCGCCACACCCCCTATGCCTCTTTAATTATTGAACGTTTATCAAACACACATCTTTGGCGGCTAAACCCCCTAGAAATCCGCCTTTCTGAAGCGTTAATGATTGTTTTGTGGGGCGACTCCTCTTTAACGCAACATTCTTTTCAAGAATGTGCCCGCCATTGAAGGTTCCTCAATAGATAAAGCAGTCACTCATACACCTAATCCTTTACGCCTTCAGAAATATTCGAGTTTCAGAAGCTGGCATTAACTGTCAGAGCCGCAATATTTCGGTAAATTCACGGGATATAAACCCTCCAGACACCCCTTAGTCGCGAGAATGAGTCAGGTCACTTTTGGTGAAACGCCGCACTATCCGCTACTCTTCTAAACATGCGATCAATGGTCTGACCACATCCCCGCATGGGAAACAATGACCCGTTCCCCGGCGGGATTATCTATGGTCTGACCACATACAAGACACACCCTGAACCAAAGGAGTTCCAGTGGAAACTTATACCGCTGTAACCAATGCAGTGGGAGGTAGCCTCGGCCTCAGCGCACTCGTGGCAACCATTCCCCTCCTCACCTTCTTTGTGATGCTACTGGGCGTTAAGGCACGCGCTCACTGGTCCGCACTCGTGGCACTGGCAGCATCCATCCTCGTAGCAGCGCTGGGCTTCCACATGCCCGCTGACCTCGCCGGTCTGAGCGCCGTCCGCGGTGGCATCTACGGCCTGGTCATCTGCTGGGTTATCCTCGGTGCAATCTGGTTCTACCAGCTCACCGTTCTCTCCGGCCGCTTTGAAGACCTGCGCCGCGTCTTCGACCGCCTCGGCGGCGGCGACCTGCGCATCCAGGCTATCCTCATCGCATTCTGCTTCGGCGGTCTGCTCGAGGCACTGGCTGGCTTCGGCGCTCCCGTTGCAATTACCGCAACCATGATTCTCGCCCTGGGCGTCAAGCCCCTCAAGGCTGCTATTACCGTTCTGCTCGCTAACACCGCCCCCGTGGCATTCGGCGCGGTTGCTGTCCCGATTACCACCGCAGCTGACGTTGGCGGCAAGGACGCACACGTTATCGCAACCATCGTTGGTCACCAGGCTCCGTTCCTGGCAATGCTCGTTCCGCTCATCCTGCTCGTCATCCTTGACGGTATGAAGGGTCTGAAGGATGCATGGCTGCCCGCACTGATCATCGGTGTCTCCTTCGCAATTGCACAGTGGGTCACCGCTGCTACCCCCGCATACAACCTGACCGACGTTGTTGCTTGCATCGTCTCCATGGGTGTTGCTGTTGTCTTCCTACAGTTCTGGAAGCCGCGCGGCGTCGCAGGCGTTCGTGAACGCTACGGTCTGCCCGCACAGGCTGAAGAGAAGGAAGCTCTGCCCGCCGTTCGTGTCTGGATGGCACTGCTGCCCTACGTCATCGTCGTTGCAATCTTCGGTGTTGCTAACCTGCACGCTGGCCTGAAGGCATGGCTGAAGAGCTTCGTCATCAAGATTGATATCCAGGCTCTGAGCTCCCGCCTCGTCACCGCTGACGGCAAGCCCGTCAAGGACGCTGTCTACAACTTCGCGTGGATGTCCAACCCCGGCACCCTGCTGATCATCTCCGGTCTGGTTGTTGCTGTCGTCTACTTCTTCTTCAACGAGAAGGGCCGCTACGCCTTCAAGTTCCCGGCAATCTTCACCGAGTTCGGTTCCGTTGTCTACCGCATGCGTTGGTCCATCCTGACCATTGCTTCGGTTCTGGCACTGGCATACGTCATGAACTTCTCCGGTCAGACCATTGCCATGGGTACCTTCCTGGCAGGCCTGGGCACCGTCTACGCGTTCCTCGCACCGGCTCTGGGCTGGATCGGTACCGCTGTGACCGGTTCGGACACCAGCGCCAACGCACTGTTCTCCAAGCTGCAGGTGTCTGCCGCTGAGAACCTGCAGCACGCAGGTATCCACGGCGCAACCCCCGAGCTCATGCTGGCTGCTAACACCACCGGTGGTGTGGTCGGTAAGATGATCTCCCCGCAGTCGCTGGCTATTGCAGCTACCTCCGTGGATATGGAAGGCAAGGAATCCGACATCCTCAAGGCTGTCCTCCCCTGGTCCTTCGGTATGCTCCTGGTCGTCTGCGTCCTGGTCTTCCTGCAGACCAACGTTCTGTCCTTCCTGGTTCCCTAATCTGAGGCTCACCCCTTAGAGAGTTCTTGAGGTGAAAGCCTCAAGGGCCATAGGACATTCGCCCCGGTATTTTCCGGAGGCCACGGCGGGGCGGCGAACCTTCTGGGTTCTGCCGCCCCGCTTTTTATGCCCTGACCACCCAATATGCCCTGACCACTCAACGAATAGCCCGAAATATCTCTGATTTAGCTCAAACACAGGGTATTTTCTTTTCGTTATCAGCCTCGTTATCAGGAGAGACCATGCCTCGTTCTCATGACGACACCCAGCCTGCTGAGGCGCCCCCTGCGGTTGAGCGCCAGCCGATTCTGGCGGACCGCAGCTACAGCATCATTCTGGAGACCTTTGAGCGGCGCCTGCGCCTGGGTGAGTTGCGTGTGGGCGATAAGCTCCCTTCCGAACGTGAACTTGCCGCACGACACGGCATTTCCCGCCCCTCGGTCCGTGAGGGTTTGAGGGTTTTGAACGCGCTGGGTCTGATTCGTTCCAGCACCGGTTCGGGACCGAAGTCGGGTGCGATTATCATTTCGGAGCCGTCGGATGCGCTCAGCTGGGCTCTGCGCATGCATATTGCGACCCGTAGCCTGCCGGTGAAGGATGTTGTCTCAACCCGCCTGCTGTTGGAGGGTCCCGCCGCCCGTGCGGCGGCGGCAGCGCCGGACACCCCGGAGCGTGAAGCAGCGTTGGAGCGGGCGCGCGTGCATCTGGCGGAGATGGATGAGCAGATCAGCGATGAGCGTTTCCATTTCTGCGATACGCGTTTTCACTATGAGCTGTCGAAGCTTGGCGGCAATATTGTGCTTGATACGGTGATTGACTCTTTGCACATGGCGACGATGAGTTATGTGCAGGAGGCGGTTCCTTTCTTGAAGGATTGGGAGGCGGTCAAGCGCACGTTGCAGCGGCAGCATTACGGCATTATTGAGGCGATTGCTTCTCACGATGAGCAGGCGGCCTATGAGCGGGTGTGCGAGCATATTACGTGGTTTTATTCGCTGTCTGACCGTGCTGCGGAGGAGCGGGCGCGGTTGCACCCGGCGCGGGATATTCTGCACGAGGATTTGTGCCACGAGAACGTACACGATGAAAACACGCACGCTGGCTAGGCTTTGCCTCTCAACTTCATAAACCCATATAGCTAAAGGGCGGTGCCCCGGAAGAATGACCTTCCGGGGCACCGCCCTTTAACTCATAAGCCCTATTACATGCATTCTTATAGGTGCTATACGTCATAAATACATGTTGTGTATCTATTGTACGGGGGGGTAGCACTCTATCATGTTAGTAATCGGCTCACTACGCTTCTACTCCACAAAACGCAGGTTCACACCATATAGCAGGTCTGTAGATAGCATCCACGATACGCCCGTATCACTGCCGATTCTCGCCCATCAATGATACTTGAGAAAGGTGAAGTCCATGGCAAAGAAGCCCTTCGCATCCCTCGCCCTTATCGGTATTGCCTGTTGCCTAGGCGTATCGAGTTGCTCCACCACTGTTGAAGTTAAGCAAGACATTCGTAATGTCCTGGCAAGCTACGAGAATCCCTCCCCGGATATTAACGTGGCCCTCGTCAACGAGGTCAAAAAGTGTATGAGCGAGAAGTCCTTCACCTACTCCGGTAGCCAGAACATTATTGACGGCTCCTCCGTTCATGAACTTGCGATGAGTGGCGCCCACTTCGCCAACGAAGAAGCGGCCACCCAGGGATACTGGTCCACCCGGCAGGGCAACGCTAGCTCCAGCAATGCACCCGCGATGGAAAACCCGGCATATCAGAAGGCGTTCCTAGGCGACTCTCAAGCCCCAGACAGCAAAACTGTCACCATCACGATGAGTAACGGTGCCCAGACCAGCATGGCAACAGATTCATGCCTCGGACGTGCGGCAGAAGCTGTCTTCGGCTCAGCAGAAAACTACCTCAAATACACCAACTTCGTTAACGAACTCAACACGGGCGGATCCAAAAACAACGCGGTAGAAGAAATGGGGAAATACTACCGTAATGACACCACCTACGGTGCATGCATGAAAGAAAGCGGATACGCCGACATCCAGCACTTCGGAGATGCTCCCAGCTACGCAGAGAAAACCTGGGGTAAGTACAAGGCAGCCAATGCCGCCGCCAATGCGGAAGAGCAGTCCCTAGCTCACGCCGACTACAACTGCCAGAAATCCACTGGAATCCTGACTAAAGCACAGAATATCTACTACGAAAAGGCTGCGACCTGGCTCAATGAGCATGAACCGCTCATCCTTGAAGTACGCGATATCGAACGTCAGGCACAGGAGCGTGCCGCAGCTCTACTCAACGGCAACTAGCCAACGGCAAATACTAAACGCTGATTCCTCGTTGGACATTTTCTAGCGAGATTTTTCTACCGATCCTCTGCTCTCAACCGCGTTCACCCGCGGATGAGAGCAGAGGATACACCCCTTTATTCCCCCTGCCCCGTATTTCACCGCAGAAAGGTGAACCCATGAACACGCAGCAGAGTTCAGAAAACCCCCGCCGCGCCGCTACAACGGCAACCATACGCGCCTACCTGGTTCCGGTGCTCGTTATTCTGCTCGTCATCACCGGCGGGTTCTCCATCTATGCGCTTAATACGGGGCTACGCACCAATGTTGAGTCCAATGCGCAGCCATCCCGCGCCGCGCAACTAACAACCCGAATCAGCACGCAGACTGTTACCCGCACATACTCGGGAGAAGTCAGCGTGTCACCCGCCCGAAGCTACACCGTGGGAACCCCTCAAGGAGTGGTGACCAGGGACGGCGCCAAAGCGGGTACCCAGCTGGGTAATGGATCAATTATCACCACTATCAACGAACGTCCCATCATTGCGTTCAAAGGTAGCATCCCCGCCTACCGCGACCTTGCCGTAGGCGCACGCGGCGATGACGTTAAACAGCTCCAAGAAGCTCTAGAATCGCTCGGTTACAGCATCTGGGATGAGGAAGGAAACTACGGCGAAGCAACCGCCAACGCTGTCTACCGTTTCTACCTCGACCGAGGCTACTACCCTCCTGGGGATACTGATCGAACCGAAGAAGGACGCTACAACACCGCCCTGCCGCTTTCTGAATACCTCTTCGCTGAAGGTAACGAATACACCGTAGACAACAGCTGCGGCACCAAAGGCCAAACCTCAACTCCGGCACTGTGCACCCTATCCGCGGGTGGGTACCGTCTGATACTCTCTGCGGACGGTAGCGCTCTCAGCAATGAACTCGCTGAGGGCCAGAAGGTCCAGATTCTTAGCGATAACGGAAACCCGCTCGAAGGCACCCTGGGCGCCGCCCTCACACCCGAAGGCTCAACTAACGCTGACGGCGGCGCTAACGCAGGTGCCTCCAATGGTGTTCAGAACAGCGCGCGACCTAATAGCGATACCTCCGCACCGGGAGCTACCGCGCGGAAACGCTACCCCATCACAATCGACTTGCCGGAAAATACGACGGCATCAACACGTTTTCAAGCAACCGTCACCCTCAACCGAGGCGCTGAAAACGCCCTCGCGGTGCTCGAAGCAGCCGTCAAAACCGAAGAAAACGGAACGCACTCCATCACCCTGGATAACGGTCAGAGCGTTCCCGTCACCCTCGGTGTGTGCTCCGCCGGAATCTGCGAGCTCGTCAACCCCGCTGCAGAACTCAAGGCAGGCACCGTCGTAAAGCTGAAGGAGCGCTAAAATGCCTCATCACGAGACAGAACGCGTCTTCCCCGCAAGCGCTACCGCCTCAAAACCTAATATCGAGTGCCACAATATTGCGCGTTTCTTCCCGCCCGCCACCTGGGCGCTCAAAAACGCGACCCTCAGCATTCATGAAGGCGAATCGGTGGCCATTACCGGCGCCTCCGGAAGCGGAAAATCTACGCTCCTCTCTATCATCGGGCTACTCGATCAGCCCTCTGAGGGTGAGCTGAAAATATTGGGCCAAAACATGGGCACCGCCAGCGATGCCGAACGAACTGTGGCGCGCCGTGAGCATATTGCCTTCGTTTTCCAGGCGTACCACCTCATTGCTCATCTGAACGCCACCGAGAACATTTCTCATACCCTCCGGATGCGCGGTGTACCGGGGCGTCAGGCGCATCAGCGTGCGTTGCAGGCACTCGAGCAGGTGGGTTTGGGGCACCGCGTGGATGTTCTTCCACGCAATATGTCCGGTGGTGAACAGCAAAGAGTCGCGGTTGCGCGTGCGTTAGCCTGCGCCCCGCGTATCCTGCTGTGCGATGAGCCTACAGGAAACCTCGACACTGAAAACTCTCACAAGGTGTTGGATTTGCTCCTCGCCGGCCGTGCGGAAAAGCAAAGCCTGGTCATCATCACCCATGAGCCCGATATTGCGGCTCGCTGCGACCGGCAGCTACACATGGTCGATGGGATGCTCGTTAGCCCCGAACTCACTCGTCCCGAAGAACCGGCCCACCAAACGCTCAAAGAACCCGTTGTCAGGGGAGGATAGATGCTAAGGAACAACCTTCACTACGCTCTCCTTGCAGTTGTCCGCCGTTGGCGCCGCAACCTGCTCACAGTATTGGCGATGCTCGCGGGAACAACCACCATCATCATGCTGGTGGGTGTCAGTGAGTCATCGGCGCTCAATACGAGCTCTCAGCTGGCCAGTTACGATTCCACCCGGCTCGGTGTGCGCCTCCAGCCGCAGACCTGGGATATACCGGAGGAAGAACTACTCTGGCGCGTTAACCAAATTCCAGAGGTTAAAGCTGCCGGTACAGTCACCGTAGATACGCAGACGACGCGTCCACAAGTCAACAGGCCGGGGTATGAGGGCCAGCAAACGCCCCTTGCAGTCGTTTCAGAGGCAGGTTTGAAAGCACGAGGTGCGCACATTGTCGAAGGGCACTTTTCGGAGCCTGCCCGCGAGCGCCCCGGTGAGCCTACCGTCTATCTGGGTGTTGCCCTCGCGAAGGAGCTGGGGGTCAGTACTGAGCCCGGGCGGAACATAATTGAGGTCAACGGAATGCGAGCCTATGTGCTCGGTATTATCCGTGACGGTGGCAAAAACGCTGCTCTCAGTAGCGCTCTTATTCTGCCGACCACCTCCACTTTCTTGCCGCAAGCCCACACCCTGCAACGCGGTATGGACGTCATCGTGAATCCAGGAAGCGCAGATACGGTCGCGGAACAGCTCAAGCAGGTGCTCGATCCGCAACGCACCCCCGTTGATACAAACATTGAGATTCCACCTTCACCGGTGACTCTTCGTGCTTCCTTGACGAAGGACAGTCGAGCTCTTACGACCATCATCCTAGTGGTTCTTATCGTCTCGACAAGCTTCGGCATTGTGATGACCATGCAGATTTCGGTCTGGGAACGCCGCCGGGAAATCGGCATTAACCGTGCGTTAGGGCTGGGACGGCGAGATGTAGCGGTGAGCTTCCTGGCGGAGGCAGCCCTCCTCGGGGCCCTAGGCGCTCTTGGAGGCTTCATCCTCGGTGTTCTCGGTTCCTGGGTTGTGTGCCTTCTCAACGGATGGGCACTATCTCTGCCACCCCTTATCCTCGGGATTCCTTTCCTCGGCTTGGGTGTGGGCATCGTGGCGGGTGCATTGCCCGCCTACGCGGCAACGAAGGTTCAGCCGCTTGAGCTCCTGCAATAACTGCCCAGCGAATAAGGGTGGTGCCCCGGAAGGTCATTCTTCCGGGGCACCACCCTTTAGCTATCGCAAAGACTTATTCAGCCCGAAATATTGAGTTTAGAACTTCGTGCCGGTCAGACGCTCATACGCCTCAACGTAACGGGCGCGAGTCTTCTCCACAACCTCCTCAGGCAGGTGCGGCACGTTATCCGAGCCGTCCCAACCCGCCTCCGGGGAACGCAACCAGTCACGCACATACTGCTTATCGAAGCTCGGCTGCGCACGGCCAGGCTCGTACTGGGTCGCATCCCAGAAACGCGAAGAGTCCGGGGTCAGCACCTCATCGCCCAGGGTAATCTCGCCGCGGTACGAATCGGTACCGAACTCCATCTTGGTATCCGCCAGAATAATGCCCTGCTCGCGAGCGATCTTCTCCGCAGTGGTGTACAGGCTCAGGCTCAGCTCCTCCAGGCGCTCACCCACCGGCTGACCCACCTCAGCGTACAGCTCCTCACGGGTCACCAGCTCATCATGCTCACCCACCTCGGCCTTACCGGTCGGAGTGAAAATCGGGGTGTCCAGGCGGGAACCATCCACCAGACCCGCAGGCAGCTTCACACCAGCAATCTCACCGGTCTCGTTATACGCCGCCAAGCCCGAACCGGTCAGGTAACCGCGCACAATACACTCCACCGGGAACATGTTCAGCGAACGGCAAATCATCGCGCGACCAGCCACAACATCCGGCACGTCGGTGGACAGCACGTGGTTCGGAACCTGCTTAAGCTGCTCAAACCACCACAGGGACATCTGAGTCAGAATCTTGCCCTTATCCGGGATTTCGGTGGGCAGAATACGGTCAAACGCGCTAATACGGTCCGAGGCGACAACCATGACCGAACCGGCACGCAGCTCAGCGTCATCATTGACGGTCAAGCCGGTAGCGTCAAAACGTTCCTCATTCGGAACGTACAGGTCGCGGACCTTACCGGAATAAATGTGAGTCCAGCCCGGGATTTCCAGGGGGTTAGAACGAGAAGTCATGAGAATTTCTCCTGATGAGGTGGTGTGATGTGGATGCAAAAAGTCTGTGTAATTACAATACCGCGACAGGCATGGCTCCCGATAGTGCCAAGCAGTCATCAATACGGCACAATCTTGAGGCAAAGAAGCGACCGGCTCCCCCACCCTCAAGCGGGGAAGCCGGTCACACTAAGGTTTTAGCCGCGCGGAGCGGGAATCTGGATGCGGTTCTCCACAGCCTTCAGCGCAATGTCGGTACGGTACTGCGCGCCAGCCCAGGAGATAGCGCGAACACCCTCGTAGGCGGCGTTGCGGGCGGCAGCCAGGTCGTCACCGAGAGCAACAACAGCCAGCACACGACCGCCAGCAGTCAGCACACCCTCCTCGGATGCGGCAGTGCCCGCGTGAATCACGTGCACACCCTCCAGAGCGTTCGCCTCATCCAGACCGGAGATGACGTCACCCTTACGGGGAGTGTCCGGGTAGTTCTCGGCAGCCATGACCACGTCCACTGCGGTGCGGGGATCCCAATCCAGCTCGGTACCCTCAGAAATTTCACCGCGAGCAGCCGCACGCAACAGCTGGCCCAGCGGGGTGCGCAGACGCGCCAGAACCGCCTGGGTTTCCGGGTCGCCAAAGCGGGCGTTGAACTCGATAACGCGCACGCCGCGGCTGGTCACAGCCAGGCCGCAGAAGAGCACGCCCACGAACGGGGTGCCGCGCTCAGCCATACGAGCCACGGTCGGGCGTGCCACCTTCTCCACAACCTCCTGCACGAAGCCCTCGGGCAGCCAGGGAAGCGGGGTGTAGGCGCCCATACCGCCGGTGTTCGGGCCCTCATCGTTGTCGAAAATGCGCTTGAAGTCCTGCGCCGGGGACAGCGGCAGAACGTTCTTACCGTCAGAGATGACGAAGAGGGACACCTCGGGGCCGTCCAGGAACTCTTCGATGACCACGGTGCCGCCAGCGTTGAAGCAAGCCTGAGCGTGCTCCAGTGCCGCGGTGCGGTCCTCGGTCACCACAACGCCCTTACCTGCAGCCAGGCCGTCGTCCTTCACCACGTAGGGTGCACCGAACTCGTCCAGTGCCGCCTGCGCCTCAGCGGCATTCGTTGCTACGTAGGCGCGGGCGGTCGGCACGGAAGCCTCTTCCATGACCTGCTTAGCGAAAGCCTTGGAACCTTCCAGCTGTGCGGCAGCTGCGGAGGGGCCGAAAACGTCAAAGCCCGCCTCACGCAGTGCATCGGAGACACCTGCGACGAGGGGCGCCTCCGGGCCAATAACGACCAGGTCGGCGTTCAGTTCGCGTGCCAGGGCGGTTGCCTGGGCGGGGTCATTCGCATCAATTGCGTGGACGGGAACATCCTGGGCAATACCGGCGTTGCCGGGGGCGCTGTGCACCTCGGTTACCTCAGGGTCGCGCAGAAGCGCTCGAATAATTGCGTGTTCGCGGCCGCCGGGGCCCAGTACCAAAACCTTCATGCTATTCAGGGTACCCGCTATCACACTAAAAATGTGAGCTGAGCGCACTAAAAATGCGGCTCTTCTCATGTAGCGGCACATTCGCACGAATGCACGCTAGAGAAGAGCCGCACAGCTCGGTAACCAAAGCTACCGAATCAAGCTAAACCTTAGATGAGGGCGGTAATAGCAGCCAGGCTACCGAAGACAATACCGGGAGCGTTCGCGATAATAATCGGAATGTCCTTCTTGGGACGCCACAGGCCGTACAGCAACCATAGGGTGCAGTTTACGGCAGCAACCAGAGGCTGAATCCAGTCACCCTTGTGACCGTTCAGGTTACCGATAATCTGCGGGAAGTAGAACACATACATGAGCACTGCGGTCACAGAAGCAACGCGAGCCAGGATGGGGAAGAACTTTGCGTGGAATTCAGAATCCACGCCCACACCGCCCTTGGGGGAGGTGTTCTGTGCGGAGGTGTTTGCGGAGGTGTTGTTCTGCTCTGCCATGGATGTACTCCTTTACATGGTTTGCCGCTCACCAATCAAGAGTAAGTTGAGGGGGTGAGGGGCGTTAAGGATGCATACTCGTACCGGGTCGCGTCTAACTAGTTTCGCCTAGATATAGGACCCCGGGGCCGCATCATTTTCCTAACTGGATACATTACGCCCGTTCTCAGACTGCATATTGGGGCATGTCAGAGATGATGAACTGTGGATACACCCATAGCTCATCGATTGACGGGGTGGGTTTTGCTCATCTGCCGCTGCCTTGGTCATCGCCGTATTTATGAGGCGGTACGTCGAGGCGCCGGAATGGTTCGTCGGGCGTCGATCGTGGTCGGTCCTATGCGGTGCTGGGTTTTTCGGTTCGTGCGGGCTGTGCCTCGCTCACGTACCTTAGTCTTACCCGTTGCGCTTGAGCGCACTTCAATTATAAAAATGAATTACTCATAGATTTCAATCCACTGCGAACGTGAGTCTATTCACACACCCCTCCCCTCAATGATGCCAACCCCACCCTCACCTGCGCGCATCTCCGCACAACCCAGCACGAATAGGGTCAAGCCGCACCCCCCGCTTAAACTAGAAGAATGACCAACAGCACCACCCCACAGGCAACCACTCACACCACCTGCCAGAGCAGCGCCTTCGACGTAGAACTCGCGCAGCTCACCCGCAACAACCTTGTTGAGGCACGCCATCGCGGCCGCCTCATCCTACTGGGCCCCGACGGCGATGTGCAGCTAGCCCTCGGCGATATTCACGAGCCCTTCTACCTGCGCTCCGCCGCCAAGCCCCTGCAGGCCATCGGATCTATGAAGGCGGGCGCGCCCCTGCGCGGCTCCCAGGTCGCCATCGCCTGCGGTTCGCACCGCGGCACCTTCGAGCAGATGCGCGCCGTGCAGGACGTACTCACCCAGGGCAGCACCGAAACCAACCCGCTCACCCCGGCGAACCTGGCGCTCAAGCCCACGCTCCCCTCCGATCAGCAGGCACGCCAGGCCATGACTCAGGCGAACCTCGCCGCTACCGCCCTGGCGCACCCCTGCTCCGGCAAGCACGCCGCATTCCTGTGGGCGTGCACCGCCAAGCTTGAGCGCGGCGACCTCGAAGAGGACTCGCAGAACTGGACCCTGCACAACTACCTCGACCCCGCACACCCGCTGCAGCAGGTCATTACCGAAGAAATTGAGGCGTTCACCGGCGAGCCGGTAGCCGCCATCGGCGTTGACGGCTGCGGCGCCCCCGTGCACGCCGTCTCCCCGCTGGGTGCCGCACGCGCCTACTCGACCCTCGGCTCGGCAATCCGCAACCTCGGGGCGGATGCGCGCGCATCCACGGTCGCGACCGCCATGGTGGATTACCCCGAGCTGATTCAGGCACCCGGCTCCCCCGACACCGTGCTCAGCGAAGAACTGGACGCGATCGTCAAGGGCGGCGCGGAGGGCGTGCTCTGCATTGGTCTGCGTTCGGGCGCATCCGTGGTGGTGAAGATGAGCGACGGTTCGCACCGCGCCATGTACGCCGTGGCTCTGCGTGCTCTGCAAGCTGGCGGCTACCTGAGCGCAGAGGAATGCGAGCGCCTACTCGCTCTGGTGGTTCGCCCGGTGACCGGCGGCTACGTGGACGGTGAGCCGGTTGTGGTGGGTGAGCTGCGCGTACATGAGGAGCTTTTACATGCGGAGCTTTTCACCCGTGAGGATCCGACTCCCGGCGACCCCGAAGAGAACGCCCAGGAAGAGGACTAGTCGTGGCGATTCGACGTAAGACCAGCGAGGAAGCGGGCATGGCGGCGGTCCGCGAAGTACGTGCCTTCTTTGAGGCGCAGCGAGCGGCAACCGGCGAGCCCGCAGATGTGCATACCCGAGGCGAGTACCTGCTGAACAGCTACCTGCTGAACAGTGCCGAGGTGGAGCAGGCATTCGCCGCGCTCCCCCGCTCGGTGCGTGCGACCTTTGTGCGCTTCACCCTGGAGGAGCTTGCGACCCTCGCCCCCGGCAATAGTGTGGAGGTACGCGTACCCCCGCTGGGCGTGACCCAGTGCGTGGCGGGCCCTCGCCATACGCGCGGCACCCCGCCGTCCGTGGTGGAGGCACGCCCGCTCGTGTGGGCGGCGCTGGTGCTGGGGATCTGTTCGTGGGCGCAGGCGGTGAGTGCCGGTGCGCTGGATGCCTCGGGCGAGCGCAGTGACCTTTCGGGCTTGTTGCCGCTCTTCTAGAACTTGCTACGAGCCCGCAGGCCCACACAGTTTCGTGATTTGGCGTGTTCGTTGCCCGTTCTAGTCGTCCATCCTGAGGTATTTAGCGTATCCTTCACCACGTCACCTCTGAAACCCGGTACACTTTTAAGGGTCTGGTGTATGCTATGGCACACGCAGGCAGGTGTGAGTGCGGCAACACGCCCTAATCTTGCGCCTGCACAGACGCATCCGCAGTCCCAACGTCGAAAAGAAGTGAATTGATTCGCCCCGACGGAAAACTCACTCACGACCTCGATCCGATTGACCACGGCCCCAAGGACGCCTGCGGCGTCTTCGGCGTCTGGGCACCCGGCGAGGACGTGGCAAAGCTAACCTACTACGGCCTGTACGCACTCCAGCACCGCGGCCAGGAATCAGCAGGTATCGCAACCAGTAACGGCAAACGTATCCACGTGTACAAAGATATGGGACTCGTCTCCCAGGTCTTTGACGAAGCTACCCTCAGCTCCATGCCCGGTGACCACGCTATCGGCCACGCCCGATACTCCACCACCGGCGCATCCCACTGGGCTAACGCACAGCCCACCCTCGGTACCACCCCGCACGGCACGCTCTGTCTGGCGCACAACGGTAACCTCACCAACTCGGCTGATCTCTACGAGCGTCTGATTGAAAAGAACGGCGGCAAGCCGCCCAAGCACGGCGAACTCGCCCAGGGCAACACCACCGACACCGCACTCGTCACCGCTCTGCTGGCGGAGCACGATTTCGATTCCCTCGAAGAAGCAGCACTCGACCTGCTGCCGACCCTGCGCGGTGCTTTCTGCCTCACCTTCATGGATGAGAACACCCTCTACGCTGCACGCGACCCGCAGGGCGTTCGCCCCCTCGTACTCGGTCGCCTGGAGCGCGGCTGGGTTGTCGCATCCGAAACCGCGGCACTTGATATTGTCGGCGCGTCCTTCGTGCGTGAAGTTGAGCCCGGCGAATTCCTCACCATCGACGAGAACGGCCTGCGTTCCCAGCGCTTCGCAGAAGCTAAGCCCGCAGGTTGCGTCTTCGAGTACGTTTACCTCGCTCGCCCGGACACCACCATCTCCGGCCGTAGCGTCTACGAATCCCGCGTGGAAATGGGCCGTCAGCTCGCTCGTGAGCACGCCGTCGAAGCTGACCTGGTCATGCCCACCCCCGAATCCGGTGTTCCCGCCGCAATCGGTTACGCCGAAGAGTCCGGCATTCCCTACGGTAACGGCCTGGTCAAGAACGCCTACGTGGGTCGAACCTTCATTCAGCCCTCGCAGACCATCCGCCAGCTCGGTATCCGTCTGAAGCTGAACCCGCTCAAGTCCGTGGTTGCGGGCAAGCGCCTCGTCGTTATTGACGACTCCATCGTTCGCGGTAACACCCAGCGCGCCCTCGTGCGCATGCTCCGCGAAGCAGGCGCGAAGGAAGTGCACGTGCGCATCTCCTCCCCGCCCGTGAAGTGGCCCTGCTTCTACGGTATTGACTTCGCCTCCCGCGCGGAGCTGATCGCTAACGGCCTGTCCGTGGACGAAATCGCCTCCTCCCTGGGCGCCGACTCGCTCGGCTTCATCTCCCAGGACGGCATGATGGCAGCCACCGAGCAGCCCACCGAAAACATGTGCACCGCATGCTTCACCGGCGAATACCCGATTGAGCTGCCCAGCGAGGAACGACGCGGCAAGTCCCTCTTCGACTCCGAGGAGAAGGGCAAGGGCGGCCCCCTTGCCGGTAAGGCGGCTGAGGTGACCGTGGAACGTCCCGTTCCCTCCAAGCCCGAGCACGCCGAGGCTGTCTCCATTGAAACCCGCGAAGGCACCGAAACTCTCGAAACGAAGTTCGACCCCTCCGCAGTACAGATTGCCGAAGACGATGCCGGTATCGGCATGTGCAACCCCGGCCCCGACGCCGACCTCGAGGCACTGCTCACCGAGCAGGACCGCACCCCCGCAAACTCCTCCGCTACCACTACCCCGAAGGAATCCTAATGAGCGAGAACACCACCACCGTAACCTACGCAAGCGCAGGTGTTGACGTAGAGGCTGGCGATCGCGCCGTTGAGCTGATGAAGGGCGCTATCAAGGCGACCCACAACTCCTCCGTCGTTGGTGGCGTGGGCGGCTTCGCGGGCCTGTACGACGTCTCCGAGCTCGTCAAGTACCGCAAGCCCTACCTGGCTACCTCCACCGACGGTGTGGGCACCAAGGTCGCTATTGCGCAGGCACTGGATATTCACGACACCATCGGTTACGACCTGGTCGGCATGGTCGTGGACGACATCGTCGTGTGCGGTGCGAAGCCGCTGTTCATGACCGACTACATTGCCACCGGCAAGGTCGTTCCCGAACGTATCGCTGACATTGTGCGCGGTGTCGCTGGCGCGTGTGCACAGGCTGGTACCGCCCTGGTTGGCGGCGAAACCGCCGAGCACCCCGGTCTGCTCGCAGAGGACGAGTACGACGTTGCGGGCGCAGCAACCGGTCTGGTCGAGGCAGACGAACTGCTCGGCCCCGAGCGCGTGCGTGAGGGTGACGTGCTGATTGCTATGGCTTCCTCCGGTATTCACTCCAACGGCTACTCCCTGGTCCGCAAGGTCCTGAACGTTGCCGGTTGGGGTCTGGAGCGCCAGGTAGACGAGCTGGGCCGCACCATCGGTGAAGAGCTGCTCGAACCCACCCGCGTGTACGCGGCAGACTGCCTGGATTTGGCGGCAGCATTCCCCGTCAACGGCGAAGACGGCACCACCGGCAGCGGTGTGCGCGGCTTCTCCCACGTGACCGGCGGCGGCCTGGCTGCTAACCTGGCTCGCGTTCTGCCCCAGGGCCTGGAGGGTCGAGTGGACCGCTCCACCTGGCAGATTCCCGCAATCTTCTCCCTGATCGGTTCGCTGGGCAACGTGCCCCTTGCCGACCTGGAGCGCACCCTGAACCTGGGCGTGGGCATGATCGCTATCGTTGACCCCTCCGTGGCTGAGGCTGCTACCAAGCGCCTGAACGACCGCGGCATCCCCTCCTGGATTATGGGTGACGTTGTTGCCGCCGGCGAGCCCGAGGCTAACAACCCCGATTACGTTCAGGGCGCTAAGGGCGTGGACGGCGGCGCGGTTCGCCTGCTGGGCTCCTACGCTTCCTAAGGACGCTTTCTCCAGTAGGTAGCGAGCGCCAGTTTGCTGGTGCTGATGATTCGATAGGCCGGGGCGGTCACCCATGCGGTGGCCGCCCCGGCCTTTTGTGTTCCTACCGGCGGGGTGCGCCGTCAGCACTGCCAGCTATGAGTACCACCAGATTTTTATTTATTTTCACGCGTATTTCGGGTGGTTTTTATCTTTTAATATCAACCGCATTTTTAATGCATTTCAGTGCTTACACCACAGTGTTAAAATATTTACTTATCACCCACCCCTCAAGGGGCACTATGCGGCTCACCTCGCATACCTAAACCTTCAAGTCGCACTTGCATAAACCCTCAATGATGAGCCACTATTCAGCCTCCACAGGTTGATTTTCTGCACATTAACTCGTGAAAAGCACCTCAAAAATCCCTCAAGTTCACCTTGAAGTGATACCTTAGAAATGTACATTGCACACCGTCCAAAAAGGGTTCTTTCGGTACGAAAAAGGGTCTACAAAACACTATTCCCTCACCCCATTCATTACTTCAGCGCGCCCAAAAAGGCCCCCTTTTTACTACCCCATAAAAACCCTATACTCACCTCGTGTACCTACAGACGGAAACACCAGTACACATCACACAGTCCGCATACCACCTACATCAGGAGAACCAGATGAGGCTTCCATACATCGGCGCGCAGCGCACCGAAACACCTCCTCGCCGCTACCCCGATAACCCCTGCACCGATAACCGCCGCCGCAAGCGCCCCGCACACGCAGCCATGAGCCTGCTCGCCGCCGGTGCGCTCCTCTTCGGAGGCGACCTACCCGCAGTCCTTGCGCAGGCACCCAGCGACGAAGCCACCCTGGCAGCAGCTCAGGCGGCGCCCCAGATCGAAGGCCCCGTCAGCCCCCTCAATCTGATGCGCAACGGCGCAGCACGCCCCAACACCCCCACCGCGGCGGCACCCGGCACGCTCCCCCAGCAGAACTTCGACCGATTCATCGTCACCTACACCCAGGAAGCCAAGCAGCGCAAAATGCTGCGCGACGGCGAGTGGGATGCAGTCCGCGGCATCGTTGACGACATCATGGACACCGTCGACGTCGTCAGCGAAGCACTGAACGTCGACACCAAGTTCCTGCACAACACCTCCACCGATGACGCCGTCATCCAGACCTCCAAAACCCTCAACAAAAACGAGGCGAAGGAGTTCATGGCGAAGGTCGCCTCCGACCCGGATGTAGCCTCCGTCGAGCCCGACTACATCAACTACCCCGCCGCAGAGGGTGACATCACCTTCCAGTTCAACGACCCGCAGTACAGCAAGCAGTGGAACCTCACCAACCCCACCACCGGCGTTCAGAACACCGGTAACGCGCGCCTGCGCCGCGGCGCAAACGTGAAGGTCGCCGTACTTGACACCGGCTACGTGCCGCACCCCGACCTGGTTACCGGCATGGCGAACGGCTACGACTTCGTCAGCGACCCGCTCAGCGCCCGCGACGGCGACGGCCGCGACCCCAACCCCAGGGATGAAGGCGACTACGCACCCTACAACCTCTGCAAGGACCAGGCGAACGCCCACACCTCCACCTGGCACGGCACCAGCGTTGCTGGCATTATCGGTGCCCGCGGCAACAACGGTATGGGCATGGTTGGTACCGCCGACCTCGCCCGCGTGCAGCCCGTGCGCGTGCTGGGCCGATGCGGTGGCCGCACCTCCGACATTGCCGACGCCATCATCTGGGCAGCCGGCGGACACGTTGACGGCGTACCGGATAACACCTACCCCGCCAAGATCATCAACATGTCTCTAGGCACTGTGGGCACCTGCCCCGCCGCTTACCAGCGCGCCATCGACATTGCCCGCTCCAAGGGCGCACTCGTGGTCGCCGCAGCGGGTAACGGCAACACGGAAGCCTCCAAGTACGCACCCGCCAACTGCAGGGGCGTCATCACCGTTGGCGCAACCACCAAGGCTGGCACGCGAGCATCGTTCTCGAACTACGGTACGAGGGTCAACATCTCCGCACCGGGTGAGAACATCCTCACCCTGTCCATGAACAGCCTCGACCGCCCGGATAACACCAAGTTCAGCTACGACTACGAGAGCGGCACCTCCATGGCGGCACCGCACGTCTCCGCTCTGCTGGCGCAGCAGCTGGTCAACGGCACCTCCATAACCACCAAGCAGGTTGAGGAGGCGTTCACCCTCGCGGGGGGAAACCGCATCAAGTGCGATAAGTATTTCTGCAGCCGAGGCATTATCAACAGCTTCAACCTGGCTAAAAAGGCGGGAAACCTGGACGCGAACGGCAAGGTGACCTTCCTGCGACCGCGCAAGATTATTTCTAAGGGTCTGAGCGCCGGAGCGTCTCACACCAAGATTGCGGACGACACCGGGGCCGTAGCCACCACCGAGGAAAACCGCACCGATGCCCACAGCCAGATTCCTGACGATCGTATTCCCGGCGCCCCCGCGATGGAAATCCCCGAAGATGCCCAGGTCTATGACCTGAACGGTGACGCCGAACCCATCGCCCAGGACGAGCCGCTGGTCACCAACCCCGCTCAGAAGCCCCGCGAGGCTGAAGAGCAGCGCTAAGCTACCCCATGATGTAGCTAGGCTCGGTTTACGGGCATAGTGAAGCCCCCGATGAGAGAACTCATCGGGGGCTTTTCGTATCTAAAATCAGTTTTGACTAGCGGTGATTACCGGTCGCGAAGCCCAGGTAGCCATTGTTCGGGTAGCCGCTGCTCGGGTAGGTGTTCGCGGATGCACCGTACCAGGAGCGGTAACGGGAGGTGTGGCCGTGACGCGGACGCGACGGGTAGGAGGGGCGAGTCACCGGGCGGGACGGGCGAGTCACCGGACGGCTAGCCTTAGGAGCGGGGGTCACCTTCGGAGCCGGGGTTGCCTTAGGTGCGGGGGCCTGCTGACGCTTAGCGTCCTCCTCGGCCTTCTTGCGAGCTGCCTCCTCGGCCGCCTTCTTACGTGCGGCTTCCTCCTCAGCCTTCTTGCGTGCCGCCTCAGCCGCAGCAGCATCAGCAGCCTCACGGTCGGAGCGGACCTGCTGAACCGCACGCGCCGCATTCACAATGCCGGAACCGCACGCGGACTGGTCGCACTCAACGCCCTGAGAGGTGGACTGCAGAACCTTCTTTGCCTGAGCATAGGTCAGCTTCGGGTCGACCGCCTTCATGAGCGCCACAATACCGGCAACATGCGGTGCCGCCATGGAAGTGCCCTGGTACTCGGCGTAGTCGGCCTTACCGGGTGCGGTCTTGCCAGCGTTGAGGGTGGAGAGAATACCGCCGCCCCAGTAGCGGCGGTCGCCACCGGGTGCGCTCACATCCACGCGGGAGCCGTAGTTGGAGAAGTAAGAGCGCTTGCCGTTCTTATCGGTCGCACCAACGTTGATGACGTCCTCACAGTTGCCGGGGCTAGACTTCGAGGCATCAAAGTTGTTGTTACCCGCTGCGACAACCACGATGGAGCCGCGCTTATTCGCCTGAGCAATCGCCTGGCGGTACGGGGTGGTGCAGGTGCCTTCGCTACCGATGGACATATTAATGACCTGGGCGGGGTTCTGGTTCGCCGGAACGCCGCGCACGCTACCACCGGCAGCCCAAATAATGCCGTCGGTGATGTCCGAATCGAAGCCGCCGCAGGCGCCCAGAACGCGCACGGGCACGATCTTCGCCTCGGGTGCCACACCGGCGATGCCCTCGTTGTTGTTTGCGATAGCGGCGATAGTGCCCGCCACATGGGTGCCGTGCCAGTCGGAGGCGGTCGCCTTCGAACCGGTGAAGCACTGGTTATCTACGGTCCAGTTACCGGCATCGGTCGGGTCGGAGTCGCGGCCGTCGCCGTCATTGGAGAACGCCGACTCGGCAATGAAGTCGTAGCCGGGCAGCACGTTAGCGTCCAGGTCCGGGTGGGCGGTAATGCCGGAGTCCAGCACCGCCACGGTCACGCCCTTGCCGCGGGTGGTGCCCCACGCCTCCAGCGCGGAGACGCCCTTCTCACCGGTGAGGGACCACATGCGGTTCATCTTCGGGTCGTTGATCTTGACGGTTTCTGCGGTGCTATCCACGGTGGCGTAGCGGCGCATATCGGGCGAGACGGAGGCGACCTTGGAGTTCGCACTCAGGGCGTCCATGTACTGCTGCGCCTGGGCGGGGGTGAGCTCCGCGGAGGTGGTGACCACGCTGGCATCCAGCGCGGTGGAGCGGACGTAGCTGGTCTTTATGTTCAGTAGCTCGTCAATGCTCTGCACCTCGGAGGTGATGCCCGCGTAGAGTGCGTCGGCCCAGGTTGCCTGCTGGGTGCCTGCGGCTGCGGACCAGTCGATCTGGTCTGCGGTGGCATCGGTGGAGGCGGCGTTCTTCGCCTCATCGGTGTAGGTGATGATGAAGCGGTTGTACGCCACGGGCGCGGCCTGCGCGGTATTGGAGATCTGGGCGGTGTTAGAAGCCTGTGCCGCCGCAGATGCCTTGGGCTGGGTAGCCTGCGCGGCGTTAGAAGGCTGTGCCGCCACGGCGGGGATCACACTTGCCGAGAGCAGGCAGGTTGCGGTGACGAAGCTCAGCAGGGAACGCTGTGAGGAGCGTGCCTGCGAGGGGCGAGCAATGCGAAGCATGGACGTCCTTGAGGTGAGTGGTACCGGGTGCGCACGATGTGGCGTAGCGTTGCCGATTCGCGTTGAGGGCGTGCGCTCGGTACGAGTGAATACGGAAGAGTGAGGTGTTGGTGCATTGTGCGGGCTGTGATTTGGTTTCACAATGTGCATGCACGGGTACGCACCGTGAGATACTCTAGCACCCTTTTTGGGTTACTTTATGAATAAAATAACCTTTGTGATGCAGATCATTTTATGCAAAGATGAGCAAAATTTAAATCTTCACTTTAAGGCGCCAGAATACCTCGACTAGGCATTTCTTTATCTGCATTTACATGAAGGAAAAATCTCATTATTTACGCCACACTATCGAGCTTTAGCCGCTATATACCTGGAAAAAGGTGCTAGGATAGCGATATCTCACCACATAAACTACTTCCGAAGAACTCCCGCACGGGGGTTTTAGAGAAAAATACACATCAATGCAGTGATGTGCATTTTCTTTTTCTATTCGCTCCTCACAAGCAAATACACAAAAGAATGCAGATATTTTCTCGAAGGTGCATTTATGTGGGTGAATAACCAACCCACTTGCCGCTTCCGGCACTCACATACGCAAAGGACCCCGATGTCTTTTACCACTCACCCCTCAGCACGCGGCATCGCACGCACCGCACTGAGCCTGGGCACTGCAGCAACACTCGTCGCAACCCTGGGCGCACCCGCATCCTTCGCGGCACCCGCAAAGGCTAACAGCGCCGAACGTGCCAAGGCGCACACCACCATCTCCTCCCTCAGCTCCAAGCAGCAGAAGGCAGGCTTCAACCGCTTCGTTATCACCTACACCGATAGCGCACTAAACGCGGGCGGCGTCAACTGGGCAAGCCCCGCAGGCACCCAGGTCGCCACCTGGAGCGACTCCCTCTACCAGGGCCTCACCTCCGAGGTGAAGAGCGTCGACGACCTCTTCAAAATCAAGACCAACTACGTGCGCACCACCGCCCAGAAGGCAACCGTGGTGACCGTCTCCTCCAAGCTCACCGCAGAGCAGGCGGAGAAGTACATGGCAACCCTGAGCTCCAACCCCTCCGTCGCATCGGTTGAGCCCGACCTGCTGCGCCGCTCCACCGCGCGCACTCGTACCGCCACCACCTCCAAGGTGGCTCAGGTAGCTCAGGCCGCTCAGGCGTCGAACCAGGTTGTAGCGCCCAACGATACCCTCTACCCGCAGCAGTGGAACCTGCACGGTACCAAGGGCCTGGCCGCGCCCGAGGCGTGGAAGACCACCCAGGGTGCTGGCGTGACCGTGGCTGTGATTGACTCCGGCATCGTCAAGCACCCCGACCTGGACGCGAACGTTCTGCCCGGCTACGACTTCATCACCGAGCCCTCCATCGCCCGTGACGGCAACGGCCGCGACTCCGACCCGACCGACCAGGGCAACTGGGAAGAAGCGGGCGTCTGCGGTGCTGACTCCGAGGCAAGCGAGTCGAACTGGCACGGCACCCACGTTGCCGGTTCCATCGCCGCAATTATGAACAATAAGCGCGGTATCGTCGGCGTGGCGCCCTCCACCAAGATCCTGCCCGTGCGTGCCCTGGGCATGTGCGGCGGCTACGACTCCGACATTGCGGACGCAATGGTCTGGGCAGCTGGCGGCACCGTTGAGGGTGTTCCCGCGAACTCCAACCCCGCCAAGATCATTAACCTCTCCCTCGGCGGCGAGGGCACCTGCCCCGCAACCTACTCCAAGGCTATTGCTGAGGTGAACAAGCGCGGCGCGATTCTCGTCGTTGCAGCTGGTAACGACGGTCAGGACACCTCCAAGGTCGCTCCGGCTAACTGCGGCGGCTCGATCGTGGTGGGCGCTACCGACCAGGAGGGTAAGCGTAGCGACTTCTCCAACTACGGCAAGCTTGTTGATGTGAGCGCCCCCGGTAGCGGCATCATGTCCACCGTGGACCTGGGCACCACCGTGTCCACCGGCGCAGGCTACACCGAGTACGACGGCACCTCCATGGCGGCGCCCCAGGTTGCTGGCGTGATTGCGCTGATGAAGTCCGTGGATCCCTCGCTGACCGCTGAGCGCGCAAAGCAGATTCTGAAGCAGAGCTCCAAGCCGCTTACCTGCGATGTGAACGCGTGCGGCTCCGGCATTGTGAACGCGGCGAGCGCACTGGCTATGGTGCAGGGCAAGAAGGACCCGAACCCTGCTGCGAAGCCCTGGCCGAAGCGTGCCCCCAAGCACCCGACCCGTGCGGCACGTGTTGGTTACGTGACCAACCCGGCTGTTAACCACAACCCGCCGTTCCTGATTACTGCTCACGGCCTGATTCCCGGCCAGTAATCGGCGCGTTATCCTTTGGGAGCCGGTGAGCCAATAGGTTTCTGAAGGATGCCACATACAAAAAGCCCCCGTTGAGTTTTTCTCAGCGGGGGCTTTTCGTGAACAGAATGCTACCGCTTGTGGTGCGGCAGCTTGCATCTCCCACCCACCCTCACGACTGACGGGTGGGAGAAGTTTTGTAGGTAGCCCCTAGCGAACTAGCCGCTAGTGAACTAGCCGCCAGGGTAGGCGAACTAGGGGCGTACCTGGGAGGCGCGCACGCCGGTACGGATACCGGCAGCCTCCATGCGAGCGGATTCGTAGCTCACCGCACGCAAACCCGAGGGTGCGTGAGTTGCCTCTGCCTTCTCTCGCGTATTTTCCTGCCACCGAGTGGGTAGAAAAACCCAGCGGCGCTGAACCGCGAAGCTGATCGGGATCAGAATCAGTTCGGTCAGGATCTTGGCGACCAGCAGGGACGCGCCCAGACCGGTCAAAGCTTCCATCAGAGCCGCGTTGGCTGCGAGGATGCCCACCGCCAGCACGGTGTAACGTACCAGCGAGGAGGATGCAGAGGGGCGTGCGCCTCCGTCGTGCATGAGCATTCGGTTGACAGTGAAGTTCGTCAGCGCCGAAATGATGCGGGCACCGACCACGGCCGCCAGTAGCGGAACGCCCATGCCCACCAGGATGAAGAGGGCGATAGCATCCACGAGGAAGCCGGTCAGGAAAGAGGAAGCCAGGAAGGCGAGCAGGGGCGCGTAGATGAGCGCCGAGTCCTGCAGAGGCCTAAAGTGGCTTGTCGGGTTGCCCGGCTCGTAGACCTTCACGATGGGCACCTGCACTAGGTCCACGTCCGCGCGGGTTGCGCACAGCAGCATGGAGAACTCGTACTCGTACTTATCGCCGGGAATCTGCAGCAACCAGTCCAGGATTTGCGGGGTGAAGCCGCGCAGACCGGTCTGGGTATCAGCCAGGCGGGCGCCGGTCGCCAGGGCGAAGAAGCCTACGGTTGCGCTGTTACCGATTTTGGAGCGCAGCGGAACCCTGGTGCCTTCTTCGCCGGCGTTCGGGTCGGGCTTGGTGCGCACACCGAGGATAATACTCTTCTGCCCTGCTGCTGCCGCGGTTTCGGTGCGCACACCCACACGGAAGATATCCTGGGGCAGGTGCTGGCCGTCCGCGTCGGCGGTGACGATGACCTCACCGGGGCGGTTTGCTTTCGCCCAGGCGATGCCGGTGCGCAGTGCCGCACCCTTGCCCCTATTGGCGGGGTGGGTCTGCACGGTCACGCCGTCAATGCGCAGTTCGGTAAAAATCGGTGCGTAGGTGCTGCCGGATCCATCATCAATCACGAGGATTTCGGCGCTAGGGTCCTGTTCGCGCAGGGCCCGGGCAAGGCGGACCAGCGATTGGTCCGGCTTATAGGCGGGTATCAGGATAATCACGATGCGCTCCCTGCAATGTAGAGGATGTCGCTGGTGCCACGTTCTTTAGTGCCACCCTGCGGGCGGTTGACCAGCTGATTGTTGAAGACCATGGCGGAGGAGCCACCACCGTCCAGGTTGTAGGCGCTGACGCAGCCGAGGTCCTTGAACATCTGGGCGAACTCGGGCATGGTCACGCCACGCGAGTAGTTGGTGGAGCGGCCGTCGACCACGATGAAGACCAGGTGGTTGGTGCCGAGCACGCCCACGCCGGTTCGCGGCTGGTTGCCCTGGATGGAGTGGTTACCGAAGTTGGTGTCCACCTCGACGCTGTCGATGCCGTCGACGATTGCGGAGTCCTTGACCAGTGCGGGGCCGAAGGAGAGGGTGTTCCACACGCCCTCGCTGACGAGGGTCTGGGCGTTGGTGGCGGTTTCGTCGTAGAGCTTGACGGAGCCGTCGCGGTAGAAGGCGAGACCCTCGCGAGCGCCGGAGTCACGGTAGACAACACCGTTTCGGATCACGATGCCGGTTGTACGGAAGCCGTAGTAGTCACCGTTGATCGCCCAGATGCCGTTGTGTTCGGAGGCAATGTTCGAGGGGGTGTCGATAATGTTCTGGCCGAACTTGTTGTTGGCGAAGGCGCTTCGCAGCAGGGTTGCGTTGTCGAGCTTGATGTCTGCTACGAAGGAGACGACCGCATCCGAGCCGCTGCCGGTGGTGTTGGAGGTGATGGTGATCGAGCCTTCGTTAGCGGTGAGGCTCTGACCGTTGACCTTCACGCCGGTCAGTTCGGTGGGGTCTGCGGTGGCGGAGTCGGAGGCGCTTGCGTTCGCCTGGGCTGCTGCCGCCTCGTAGGCGGTGGTGTCTTCAATTTCGGTGTGCTCTGCCAGGTAGCGGTTGTAGGCCCAGCCTGCGCCGCCTCCGACTACTGCGAGTGCGCCGAGGCCGCCGCCGATGAAGATTCGACGGGTGAGCTTCTTCTTGGCTAGCTTCTGCTCTGCGGCGGTTTGCGCTGCGTTAGCTTGTTCTGCTGCGGTCTGGGTGGCCTGGTCAATGTTCTGAGTCATGTTCTGTTCGTTGTTCATGTCTCTAGAATGCTGGTCTATTCTCTGTGCCAGGCATGACTAAGCTGTGCAGAAGCTATGTATGCTTATTCATTTCAAACTTTTTTATTACTGACTATGCCCCATTACCATGCAGAGATATGCGCACCTATGTATAAACATGTGTATTAGCTTTGTGTTCCGCACAGTTACCCCCCCATGGGCTGCCCGTCCTCGCGCATCCACCCGGGTGCATCCGCACAAACTGCGGGCACGAAAAAACCGGCTGAGCACCCCGTGCGGGGTCTCAAGCCGGTTCATCATCTGTCGAATACGTTCGGTCGATATGCACCGAATCATTCCGCGTATTCTTTATGCCTCATCCTCGTAGGACGCGTACTTTTCTGCGTATGCCGAGTAGTCGTCCTCGTCGTCATAGCGACGGCGGGACGAATCGGAGGACTTCGTTTTCTTCGCGCTGCTGAGCTCGCGCTCGAGTGCGCTGTAGTCGGTCTCGGGGCTGAAGTACTTCATCTCCCGAGCCTGCCTTGTTGCTTTAGCCTTCTGACGGCCGCGCCCCATGGCGTGACCCCCTCTTTCATCCTGTCCGAGGCGAACAGCACGCGCGGCGCATCGCTCTCGGATCGTTCAACAGTCTTTACTACACTATAGAGTACCCTGTTTCAGCCCTGAATGTCTCGCTGAACGTCACCTATTTTGCGTATCAGAGCACTTCTTCGCACCGGAACAACCGTTTTATTTTGCACCCGCGGCTTTTATACCCCGGACGCCACACACCCTATATAACACGTAGCCCCGCACGGACGTATCGCTACGTCCGTTGCGGGGCGTGTGTCTCTGCCTCCGGCTCACTCACAAGACCGGGTTCAGAGAGGGTACCGTACCGGTCATGACATCCCGCACGGGGTCTAGGGAGGACACCCCCGCTTAGCTTGCGGTAAAGGAGCCCAGCGAGGTGGCGTTAGAAGCCAGGGTGGTGCTGGAGGCGTCCACGCTATCGGTGGTGGTGTACACGGTGCAGCTCTCGCCCTTGGTGATCTTGGAACTGGAGACCAGGATCAGTGCGGTGCTGGAGTTAGTCACCTTGTAGTTCGCCACCACATTACCAGAGGAGTCGGCAACCTGTACGGTGGTGCCGGCGCTCAGGTTCGATACATTGCTGATCTTCACGTAGCCGCTGGTGGAGTTGGTCGAGGGCGCCTCGAACATGTCACCGGAGTTACCCGCGGCCACGGTCGTGCCGTTGAGCAGCAGGTCGCCGTTGGTGTCCAGGGATGCGTTACCGCCGGTGAAGGGACCGTTCACGATCAGGGTGCCACCGGAGAGGGTTGCCGTACCGTTGGAGTCGATGCCGTCGCCGTTCGTGTTCACGGTGACGGTACCGCCGGTGATGTTGATGGTTGCATCGACCACCTCGAAGGTGCCGCCGCCACCACCCATGCCACCGCCCATGCCGCCACCAGCCGGAGGCTGACCCATAGTGCCCGAGGGAGCCTGACCGCCACCTGCAGGTGCCTGACCTGCGCTACCGCTGGGCGCCT
>ERZ772912.11-NODE-11-length-118398-cov-11.935222_pt1 | contig 118398 bp, 91 predicted proteins | sample MGYA00512119_ERZ772912 | MGnify/ENA primary metagenome ERZ772912 (study PRJEB29015, sample SAMEA2738048) | human oral metagenome | biome: human oral; feature: human-associated habitat; material: saliva | place: China | collected 2230 ...
ATCATCTGGGGCACCCCGCTACGGGAGAGGGTTGCCGCCCGGCTAGCCAGAGCTTAGCGCCGGGACTCATGATCTCGTTGTTTGAGTGTACGGGGCGCGCGGGAGGGAGGTCACGTTTGTGACAAAAAAATCTTTTTGTGACGGGGGGACCGAAATATTTCGTGACAAATGCGAAATAAAGAGTCATAGAAATTCACACGCGCCCGCTGGGTTGATTGAGGCGTGGCACAGCCCATAGGGTTGAAGGAGCAAACCATCCAGAGCGACTGAGAGACCTGGCTCCACGACGTCGCAGCAACCGGCACGGATTCTTCCGCCTCCCGGTGCTAACGCCAGGACCGATGGAAGTGACATGACACTCAACAGTGCAGTAACTGACGTACCCACCAGTGAAAACACCGGCCGACACGCCGTATCCACCGCCGCAGTCCCCTTGAGCTTTGAAGACGTCGGGCAATCTTTCCCTGTGCCCGGCGGAATCCACGAAGTTCTTCGCGGAGTCTCCTTCACCGTAGCCCCCGGCGAGATTATCTCCGTCATCGGCTCCTCCGGATGCGGTAAATCCACCCTCCTGCGTGCAGCAGCAGGCCTAAACCGCATCACCGCAGGTACCGTGCGTATCGGCGAGAAGGCAGTGACCGGCCTCGACCCCCGCGTAGCTATCGGCTTTCAGGAACCGCGCCTGCTCCCCTGGCGCACCGTCGCCGACAACGTGGCGCTCGGACTGCCGCAGGGCACCAAAAAATCTGAAGGCGCAGCATCCGTAGCGCGCCTGCTCGATCTGGTCGGCCTGGGCGAATACGCAACCCACCGTCCCAAGGAAATTTCAGGCGGTATGGCTCAGCGCGTGTCCCTGGCGCGAGCGCTCGCACGCAACCCCGGCGTGCTGCTGCTCGACGAGCCCTTCGGTGCTCTAGACGCGCTGACCCGCATCAACATGCAGGATTTGCTGTTGGACGTGCACCGTCAAGACCCGACCACGATTCTGCTGGTCACCCACGATGTGGAAGAGGCGCTGTACCTCTCTGACCGGGTTATTGTCCTCGGTAAGGACACCCCGGAGGCGCCCGCCACCATCCAGCGCATTGTGACCGTTGACCGCTCTCACCCGCGTGACCGCGCCGATGCAGAGATCACGGCGCTGCGTAGCGAACTGTTGGCTGAGCTCGGCGTGGAAGATAACGCCTAAAGCCGCTAATAGAGCCAAAGTCACAAACAAGGCCAGCGTAACAAACAAGGCCAGCGCCGCCGCATTTCATCTCATCAACACACATCATCATCTTCAGAAGCGAAAAGATTTCATCATGACTTACTCCCCGTCTCGCCGTACCGCCCTCAAGTCCCTTGCCGCAGCCGCCGCTTTTGCTACTCTGCTCAGCGCCTGCGCCGGTGAAGGTTCCGGTTCTGCTAACGCCTCCGGTGCTGCCGGTGGTGGCGACCAGAACACCGTGACCATTGACTACGCGACCTATAACCCGCTGTCCCTGATTATCCGCAAGAAGGGTTGGCTTGAGACCGCCCTCGCTGCCGAGGGTAAGAAGGTTGAGTGGGTCAAGTCGGCTGGCTCGAACAAGGCGAATGAGGCGCTGCGTAGCGGCAATATTGATGTCGGCTCGACCGCCGGTTCGGCGGCGCTGCTGGCACGCGCTAATGGCTCCCCCATCAAGGTCATTAGCCTGTACTCGCAGCCGGAGTGGTCGGCTCTGGTGACCCGCAAGGATTCGGGCATCACCAAGGTTGCGGACCTGAAGGGTAAGACCGTTGCTGTGACCAAGGGTACCGACCCGTACTTCCTGCTGCTGCAGGCACTCAAGCAGGAGGGTATTTCTGCTTCGGATCTGACCATTCAGAACCTGCAGCACGCCGATGGCCGCACCGCCCTGGATAACGGTCAGGTCAACGCATGGAGCGGCCTGGACCCGATCATGGCTGCCGCCGAGGTGGAAAGCGGCGACGTGCTCTTATACCGCAACCTGAACTTCAACACCTACGGCTTCCTGAACGCGACCGAGAAGTTCATTCAGTCCAACCCGACCGCCGCACAGACCATCGTGGACGTATACGAGTACGCTCGCGCCTGGGCTAAGAAGAACCCCGAAGAGGCTGTGAAGATCGTCGAGGAGGAGTCCGGCATTAAGCATGAGACCGCACAGGTCGTCATGGAGCGCACCCACCTGGATATTGACCCGGTTCCGGGCGCTAAGCAGGTTGAGGTTCTGAAGGGTGTCGGCCCGATTCTGGTCGAGTCCGGCGACGTTCCCTCCCAGTCCGACGTGGACAAGGCACTGAACAGCATCGTGGACGACCAGTTCGCAAAGAAGGCTGACAGCGCAGCCGTCGAGAAGATCGCAAAGGTGGTTGAGAAGTAATGACCGCCCCAACGGTTACCGCCGCCTCCAGCGCTCGCGCTGAGCGTGCCGAGAAGCATGCCTCTTCCGTAAAGCTGCCGTCGAACCCGTTCGCCGGTAAGCAGTACCTGGGTCTGATTCTTCCCCTGGCGCTGATTGCCCTCTGGTACATTCTGAGCACCAACGGCGTGTTCACCCAGGTTCAGCTGCCCTCCCCCGACCGTGTGGTCAGTGCCGGTGTTGAACTGGCACAGCGCGGCGAGTTGGGCCGCCACGTGGCGATTTCTACTCAGCGTGTGCTGATTGGTTTCGGTATTGGTGCCGTGCTCGGCCTGGTGCTGGGTGCGCTGATTGGCTTGTCTGCGCCGGTGCGTCTGATTGCCGCGCCGACCATTGGTGCGCTGCGTGCCGTGCCCTCCCTGGCGTGGGTTCCGCTGCTTCTGCTGTGGATTGGTATCGGCGAGAATTCCAAGGTGACCCTGGTTGCTATTGGTGCATTCTTCCCGGTGTACACCACGGTTTCTGCGGCTCTGGCGCACGTTGACCCCAAGCTTGTGGAGGCGGCACGCGCCTTCGGTCTGAAGGGTCTGCGCCTGTTTACCACGGTTCAGCTTCCCGCGGTTCTGCCGTCGGTCGTTTCGGGCCTGCGTCTGGCGCTGGCTCAGGCGTGGCTGTTCCTGGTTGCCGCCGAGCTGCTGGGTGCATCCATGGGCCTGGGTTACCTGCTGACCGACTCGCAGAACAATGGCCGCACTGACCGCCTGCTGCTGGCTATTGTGGCGCTGGCGGTGCTCGGTAAGATTACCGACGCGCTGGTGGGTGTTTTCGAGCGTTGGGTGAAGGCGAAGTACCCCAGCAACTAATAGAGAAGACTCTGCATTCGTGCTGAGTTTTAGGAGAGATGTCCGCCGCGTGGTTGCTCCTTTGAAGGTGAGCTAATCATCGCTACGCGCCGGAGAAAGAAGTCGGCGGGGAAACCTGTCGCCTACTGAATGATGATGATGAGCCCTGCCCCGCATCCCCTCTAAGGTGAGTCTGCGGGGCGGGGTCTTTAAATATGTCGGAATATTACGAACCGATACGCAGCATGCCGAATATGACGGTCCCCTTTGCGTCCGAGCCCGGAGCGCGCTTTACTAAGAAGGCAAACCATCCAGAGCGACCGAGAGACCTGGCTCAATGACGTCGCAGCAACCCCCTCGCCAACGCACACACAGACCCCACGGTCACACAGACAGCGGCACGGCAAGCAAGGGTGCTAATGCCAGCAACCGATGGGAGAATAATGGGACTGCCCACCCCCTACTCGTTCACCGACCCGCTGAACCCCACCCCGAACCCCGCCCACGAATCTGACGAAGCACGCGTCGCGTTCTGGGAGAAGCAGGCGCAGCGCCTCACCTGGGCTGAGCCCTGGCACACCGCTCACCGCTTCGAGAAGCCGAAGTCCCTCGGCTTCGATGAGGACGGCATCGAACAGTTCAGCATCCCCGAAATTAAGTGGTTCGAGGGCGGTAAGCTCAACGTCACCTACAACTGCGTAGACCGCCACGTGGAGGCGGGCCGCGGCGACAAGGTCGCCCTCTACTTTGAGGGTGAACCCGGCGACCGTGAGGCCATCACCTACGCCGAGCTGCAGCGCCGCATCGCGAAGGCAGCGAACGGTCTGCTGTCCCTGGGCGTGCGCAAGGGTGACCGTGTGGTCATCTACCTGCCCGTCATCCCCGAAACCATTATTTTCACCCTCGCCTGCGCGCGTATTGGCGCGATTCACTCCCTCGTCTTCGGTGGCTTCTCCGCCGAGGCACTGAAGTTCCGTGTGGAAGACACCGGCGCGAAGGTCCTCATCACCACCGACGGCCAGAACCGCCGCGGCAAGGTCGTTCCCGTGAAGGTAAACGCTGATGAGGCATGCTCCGGCGAGAACAACATTGAGCACGTGATCGTGGTGGACCGCACCAGTGCCTCCGACCCGGTGGAGCACGCCGCTGTGCCGTGGACTGAGGGCCGCGACGTCTGGTACCACGACCTGGTGGACGATCAGCCGGACACCCACGCCTACGAGCTGCACGACGCCGAGGATCCGCTGTTCATTATTTACACCTCCGGCACGACCGGTAAGCCCAAGGGTCTGGTGCACACGATGGGCGGCTACCTGGTGCAGACCGCGTACACTCACGCGCTGCTGTACGATCTGCTGCCGGATTACGTGGACGAGAACGGCGTGCTGCGCCCCGACGAGCTGTCCGTGGTCAACGACCCGCAGAAGGTGGAGTCCACCGTTCACTGGTGCACCGCCGACCTCGCCTGGGTGACCGCGCACACCTACGAAATTTACGGTCCGCTGGTTAACGGTGTCTCCGAGGTGATTTACGAGGGTACCCCGAACACCCCGCACTACGGCCGCCACTTTGAGGTCATCGAACGCTACGGCGTGACCAACTACTACACCGCGCCGACCCTGATTCGTTCCCTCATGGGTGCGTTCCCGAACGGCCCGGAGCCCGGCAAGTACGACTTCTCGACCGTGCGTCTGCTCGGTTCGGTGGGTGAATCCATTAACCCGGAGGCGTGGCGTTGGCTACGTCAGCACGTGGGCGGCGGCACCGCGGCGTTCATCGACACCTGGTGGCAGTCGGAGACCGGTTCGACCGTGTGCTCCCCGCGCCCGCACGACCCGGCGTTCGCGCCCGAGGGCACCTACCCGGAGGGCACCCCGCACTGCACTCCCCTGCCCGGTTGCGCTACCCGCGCCGTTCCCGGCGTGTCCACCCGCGTGGTCGATGAGCACGGCGACCCGGTCGAACCCGGCAAGCAGGGCTTCATCGTGGTCGATAAGATTGGCCCGTCCATGGCTCGTACTGTGTGGCAGAACCCGCAGCGATACCTGGATTCCTATTGGCGTCACTACGGCGAGCGCGGCTGGTTCCTCGCTGGTGACGGCGCGAAGGAAGACGAAGAGGGTAACGTGTACATCCTCGGCCGTATTGATGACGTAATCAACATTTCGGGTCACCGCCTGTCCACGATTGAGATTGAGTCGGCTCTGGTGACTCACCCGGCTGTGGTTGAGGCTGGTGTCTGCCCCGTGGAGGATGAGCTGACCGGTCACCAGGCGGTCGCCTACGTGACGCTCACCGATGAGGGTAAGGTCCTGACTGAGGATGAGTTGAAGGCGGCGCTGACCGCGCATGTGCGTGAGCACATTGGCCCGATTGCTAAGCCGAAGGATGTTGTGGCGGTTGCCGATATCCCGAAGACCCGTTCGGGTAAGATTACTCGCCGTCTGCTCGGTGAGCTATACCAGGGCCGTTCTTTGGGTGATGTTTCTTCGCTGCAGAATGAGGAGGCGCTGGGCCACATCGCGCAGGTGCTGGTGGATACCGGCCGCGTGAGCGAGGCTGTCTAGGCTCTGTTGTTGAGCTGAGCACTGTGCTGAGCTGAAAGCTGCATAGAGTAAAGGTGCGGATACCGAATGATGATTCGGTATCCGCACCTTTTGTTCTGCCATTTTATTGAGCTGGCAAGGGTATTTATCGGCGGTGTGCCGCCTAGTCAGCCTACTTAATCAGGCCCAGCGAACGAGCGTGTTCAGCGGTAATGCCGCTCGGTTCAATGTGCTCGGGGCCCTTGTTCTTCTCGGGGTGCTCGGTCGCCTGGAAGCGGATCATCTTCACATCGTTTGCCGCGCCCAGGTTCGTGATCATGCCGTCACCGTTGAGGTCCACGGACACCGGCTCGGTGTCGATCTTGCCGTTGCCGTTGAAGTCAATCGGCTGGTTGGCGGGCTTGCCCTTGTACAGGAAGCCAGCCGCGCGGGGACCGAAGCCGCGCGCCTCGTACAGCTTCGCCTCGTTGAGCATGCGGTATTCGGCGGTGGAGTAGCCGAAGTAGCGGCTACCGTCAGCCATGGGCACGCCGGTGAGGGTGTACTGGTAGTTCATGACGCTGTAGTAGTTGGGCTTGTAGTTGATTTCGTCCCAGCCGCCGTGGCTCAGTGCGAGGTTGTGGCCGAGCTCGTGCACGAACACTGCCACGCGGATGTCGCTGCTTGCCTCGCCCCAGAAGTGCGGGCCGACGGTGACCATAAAGTTACGACCGCCAAAGTTAGCGATACCGGAGGAGTAGCTGTTGTCGTAGTAGTCGCCCCAGATCATGTAGTGGAAGGTGCCTTCGCGGGCGGGGTTGAACTTACCTTCGGTCGCCTTGATGCGGTGGAGCGCCTTGAACTCGCTGTCGAGTTCCTGGTAGCTGATTTCGTTGCCGCCGCCGAGGTTGTACTTGGCGCTGCGGGCGTCACCGGCGTCCAGGTGGATGTTCACGCCGTGGGTGCCGTCGGGGTTGCGCAGGGGCAGGTCAGCGTAAATCTTGGTGATGCGGTCCAGTTCATCTTCGCTGGGCAGCAGGCCTGCCATGTAGTCCATCTCTACGAAGATGTCCTTGTGCTTGGGGTCTGCGCCCATTGCGGGGAAGTCGACGTCGATTTTGCCGTCGCCGTCGGCGTCGTAGCCCTTCATTTCCCAGGTGTTGGGGATGCCGTCGCCGTCGATGTCGGGGCTGTAGGCGTTTGCTGCGGGGGCTGCGATAGTGCCCAGGCAGAGCACTGCGAGGGAGGCAAGCGTGACGCGTGCGCTCTTCATAAATGCCATGTTGCGTTCCTTAAGTGTGTGGTGACCGATGGTGTTTCTGTGGAGTTTTCCGGGGAGGACGTTCTCCTCGGTTTCCATGATGCTCCCGTTTCACGAGTTAGGTGAGCCGGGTGCCGCAATGTTCATACATTGAGGTAAAAGTTGAGATAATTTTGAAGATGAGCTGAATTACATTAGAGTATCAGTAATTCAACTCACACGCATCACCACATTCTTCACAACAAGAGAGATCCTATGACTTCTTCCTCGAACACCACTAACGGTCTGAACCGCCGCGCCCTCATCAAGGGTGCCGCATGGAGCACCCCCGTCATCGCAACCGCAGCGGCGGTACCCGCCTACGCGGCGTCCACCGATGCGCTGGAAACCCCGACCCTGAAGTTCGGTGTCTTCACCCAGGCATTCAACTCGAACCCCGCCAACGACTTTGATACCCGCTACGGCCTGGACTCCTACACCGTGCAGGTACCCAACATCACCGCAACCTCCATCACCCCGCAGAGCGGCGGCGGCGGCACCTTCACCCCCGGCGGTAGCGTCGGTGCCGGCCTGTACGGTGGCGCGGGTCTGTGGATTTCCGCACCCATCAACTCCAAGGGCGAGTTCCAGGGTAGCTCCTGGCTGTACCCTCAGGCGCACCTGCAGGTGACCTTCGAGTTCACCTTCCCCACCGCCGAGGACGTCACCGACCCGCTGCTGTGGAACGTCGATAACGACGTTGAAATTCCGGCACTCGCCAAGAGCGAGGGCGGCGCGAAGACCAACAACCCCGCCGTGGCGGCATTCAATGGCATCGCATACACTGCGAAGTTCTACGAGCCGACCATCGAGGATAACGTCTGGACCGGCGTACTGGACATCCGCACCTCCGACTACCTGGAAGCCACCGCGAAGGACGGCGTGAGCTACGCGCAGGTGCTGGCTTCGCTGGTTCCGGTGTACTTCACCGAGGTGACCTCCAGCTACACCCTGACCACCACCGCTCAGATCACCAGCGGTAACGTCGCAATGCAGCTGACCGAGGGCGGCGAGTACACCTTCAAGGATCTGGCTGGTGCGCGCGCTTCGGCAACCATTAGCCGCTAAGGGAAATGACCCGCTAAGGTACCGAGCATAAACGAGGGGCCCGGCATCCGTTATGGATGCCGGGCCCATCGCCGTGTTTAAGGCTCAGCGTATCGGTTACCGCCGACAGCCGCTAAAGGCTAGTCCTTCGCGGGAACCATACCCTTGGAACGAGCCAGGTCGGCAGTCATTTCATTGTGGTCAATCTCAGCCGAAAGGTGCTTCTCGGAACGGTACACGCCGCCCTGCGCCTCGGTGCCCTCAGCCTGCAGCTTCAGGGTCTCCATATCGTTCGGGGCGGTCAGTTCAGTCAGCTCGCCGTCACCGTTCAGGTCAACCGACACCGGCTCGTCATCAATCTTGCCGTTGCCATTGAAGTCGATACCCTCCCAGGCGGGCTTACGGAAATACAGCCAGCCGTAGGCGTTACGACCAAAGCCGGCACGCTCGTCCAGCTTATTCTCGTCCAGGGTCTTGTAGGCGCGGGTTGAGTAGCTGAACTTCAGCTCACCGCTGGCGCGGCGCACACCGTAAATCTGGTACATGTAGTTCATGACGCTCAGGTAGTTCGGCTTGTCGTTCACGTCATCGGTGCCGCCGTGGCCCAGGCCCAGGTTGTGGCCCAGCTCGTGGATGAAGGTGCCCACGCGCACGTCGGAGGTTGCGGACTTGCCCCAGAAGCGCGGGCCCGGCCGTTAGCCTGTCTTAACAGTACAGAGGGGCCACATAACGTGTCGTTATGTGGCCCCTCTGATGTATGTCTAGGTTATTCGGTTTCGTCTGCTTCGACATCTGCAATGAGGTCTTCAAAAGGCATCATATCGGCCTCCTCGTTCTCTGCTTCATCGACGAGGTCGTTGTAGTAACGGTCCTTCGCCTTTTCTACAAGGACCGCATCATCAATGGAAACGACAGCGGCAATCGGCTTGCCGTTCTTAGTCACGATAATCGGCTCATCAGTGTGGGAGACACGGGAGATGGTGTCTCCAAGACTGTTACGCAGATGAAGCAGGGAAATGGTATCGAGGTGTTCCAGAGCTTCCTGGTAGTCGTCCATTATCTACTCTTCTCTTGTTTGGGGCATCTAGTTCAAGCTTCTTTCGAACTCTTTTAAAAATGTACACTATTTAAAGAAAATTTGCTACAATAGACTCGTTGCCAAAGGTGAACACCGTGAATCGATTGGCTCATCGAAGCTATAGTGCTTCGCCGAGAGAAGAAATGTTGCTCATCGATATCAAATCGCACGAATCTGCGTTACATTAGTCTTAGTGAAGACTATACACAGAATGTGTAGAGGCTACGCTTCCCTAGTCGCCTCCATAGAGTCGCAAGCACTCTAGGATGCTTCAAAAAATTCAGTGGATAGCTATCCACTGAAGAAGCAGCAAACCCAAACCGGAAGGAACACAATGAACGACGTCATCAATCTAAAAACTTAAATACGAAGGAGAAACAGTGTATAAAATCACTGTAGACAATTCCCTTAGTCATCTCGAGAAGATGCTGAAAAAGGTTCGCCGGGGTTCCCCTGACACCTACCAGCAGATTCGCAAAGCCATCGAAGACCTCAAGACTAACCCTCGCCCTGACGGCTGCCGGAAGATGCGCCCGCGTCATAAGAACCGGTACCGTATTGCCTGTGGCGACTATCGGGTTGTCTACAGTATCGATGACCACAACGAGATCGTGTGTATCCTTGCAGTAGCCCACCGTAAAGACGTGTATAGGCACTAAATAGAAGGTGAGGGGGAGAAACCCAAAATGGGTTTCTCCCCCTCACCTTTTAACGACCCTGCAAGAACTCGTCAAAGCTAGGATCAGTGACGCGCTCATACACATCCGGGTCCTGATACCCAGCCTTACACTCAGCGAACTGCTCATCCCACAGGCGGTGCACCACCGCATGAAGCTTCTCATGCCACCACAGGGCAGCATCCGAGAACCCCTCGCCCTCGTCAGGGGCACGATACGCAGATTCCCACGCCGCCCACAGTGCCGTCAACTCCTCCACGGCCGAGGACGTCACCGACCCGCTGCTGTGGGACGCCGGTGAGACCATCGAAATCCCCACGCTGAAGTACAGCGAGGGCGGCGCGAAGACCAACAACCCGGCATTGAACGCATTCAACGGTGCCGACCTGACCGTGAGCTTCGACAAGCCGGTCATCGAGGGCAACACCTGGACCGGTACCATGACCGTGACGACCAGCTCGGACAGCTCCGCACCCACTGACGGCGCGATTCGTTACGGCCAGATTCTGGCGTCTCAGGCTCCGGTGTACCTCACCGAGGCGACCTCCAGCTACACCCTGACCACTACCGTCACCGTTACCAGCGGCACCCTCGCCCTGGAGCTGACCGATGGCGGCGTGCAGACTTACCAGGACCTTTCCGGTCTGAGCGCTTCGGCAACCATTAACCGCTAAAGTACCGAGCATAAACAGCATAAACAAGGGGGCCCGGCATCCGTTATGGATACCGGGCCCCCATTGTTTTATGGCTCCCGCCCGTTATAGGCTAAGCCTCTTAGTCGCCACGGCTTGGAACTAGTCCTTCGCGGGAACCAGGCCCTCAGCACGCGCACGGTCGGCGGTCATCTCGTTCTCTTCAATCTCTCCGGAGAACTTCTCCTCGGAACGGTTCGCACCATAGTTCCAATAGTCTATAGCAGTAGCCGGCAGCTTTATATTCTTCATGTCGTTCGGTGCGGTCAGGATGGTTTTCTCACCGTCACGGTTAAGGTCGACTTCAACCGGCTCATCATCAATCTTGCCGTTGCCATTGAAGTCGATAGCCTCCCAGGCAGGAGCTCCCTTATAGAACAGGCCGTATGCATTGCGACCAAAGCCGGTCTTCTCGTCCAGTTTGGTTTCATCCAGATCCTTGTATGCGCGGGTCGAGTAGCCGAAGTACTTCGTGCCGTCCGGACGTTCTATACCCCTAAGCTGATAACGGTAGTTCATGATGCTCATGTAGTTCGGCTTGTAGTTCACCTCCTCAGTACCACCGTGACGCAAGCCGAGGTTGTGGCCAAGCTCGTGTACGAAGGTCGCCACGCGCACGTCGGAGGTTGCGGACTTGCCCCAGAAGCGCGGGCCGACGGTCACGACGAACCCTAGACCGCCTATGTAACCCAGTCCCGATGAACCATATTCGTCGTGAGCGTCACCCCAAATCATGTAGTGGAAGGCAGGTCCACGCTCCGAGTCCATGTTAGCCCTTCGGATCTCGTGCCACTTCTCCATGGTGCTATCTAGTTGCTGGTGGGGGATTTCGTTACCGCCGCCGAGGTTGTACTTTGCGCTGCGGGCGCTACCGGCGTCCAGGTGGATGTTGATGCCGGTGGTGCCGTTGGGGTTGCGAATCGGCATATTCGCGAAGATTTCGGTAATGCGGTCGAGCTCTTCTTCGGAAGCGAGCAGACCGGGCATGTAGTCCATCTCCACGAAGATGTCCTTCTTCAGCGGATTGGCGCCCATGCCTGGGTAGTCAATATCCGGTTTGCCATCAAGGTTGCCATCGTAACCCTTCATCTCCCAGATATTAGAGATTCCGTCGCCGTCAATATCGGGGTTGTACGCCTGCGCTGCGGGGACAGCAACCGAGCTGAGCACAAGCATCGCCGCCGAGGCGAGCGCGGTACGTGCCGCGCGGGTAGAAAATGAGAAAGCCATTTGTATCTCTTCTCGTATTCGTTCGCATAAATGCGCGCGAGGACCCTCGTGATTATATGTTTGCCGGAGGCAGCGTTGAGTGAATTATTGGATCATTGGGCACAGTCTATGCGGAGAGTGTATATATGTGCGCTGCGGTGAGGCATCCCGTACAAACATGGTGGTACAGGATGCCGCTTAAAAGAACAGCGGGTCATTGCGCCCTCACGAGGTTTTGACACCTCAGGGCAACAATAATCCGCATCATCATACACAGAGTGCACCTAGATTTTCCCGGTATAACACCATTTTTCAGGTTTATGCACCAAATATGACGTAAAACCGTTCTGATAAGCCTTCTATTTGGCGCTTTCTGCTTCAGCGTTCTGCGCAGTTGCCTTCGCCTCCGAGGTCTTCCTGGAGGCGTAGAACAGGCACACCACGGCACCCACTGCCTCGGCAACCATTAGCCGCTAAAGTACCGAGCATAAACAAGGGGGCCCGGCATCCGTTATGGATACCGGGCCCCTCATTGCGTTATAGGCTAAGCCTCTTAGTCACCGCCGCTAGGAACTAGTCCTGCGCGGGAACCAGGCCCTCAGCACGAGCGTACTCAGCGGTCATTTCGTTATCTTCAATCTCGCCGGAAAGCTCCGCCTCGGACGAGTACGCGCCGTTCTGGACTTCCTTACCCTTAGCCTGCAGCTTCAGAGTCTTCAAGTCGTTCGGCGCAGTCAGCACGGTCTTCTTGCCGTCACCGTTAATGTCGGCTTCAACCGGTTCGTCGTCAATCTTGCCGTTACCGTTGAAGTCGATAGCTTCCCACGCGGGCTTACCGTTGTAGTAGAAACCGTAGGCGTTGCGACCGAAGCCGGTCTTCTCGTCCAGCTTGGTTTCGTCCAGGTCCTTGTAGGCGCGGGTCGAGTAACCGAAGTACTTCGTGCCATTCGCACGCTCCAGACCACGTAGCTGGTAGCGGTAGTTCATGATGCTCATGTAGTTAGGCTTGTAGTTCACGCCGTCGGTACCGCCATGATCCATGCCGAGGTTGTGGCCGAGCTCGTGCACGAAGGTCGCCACGCGAACATCAGGGGTTGCAGACTTGCCCCAGAAGCGCGGACCAACGGTCACGATGAAGCCGCGGCCACCTACCCAACCCTGACCGGAGGAGCCACGGTCACCGTAAGAATCGCCCCAAATCATGTAGTGGAAGACGCTTTCACGGTTGGGGTCCATGTTCTTGGTGCGGATTTCACGCCAGCGCTGTAGGCCACTATCCAGCTGCTCGTGTGCTACCTCGTTGCCGCCGCCCAGGTTGTACTTGGCACTACGGGCGCTGCCAGCATCCAGGTGAATGTTAATGCCGGTGGTGCCGTTGGGGTTGCGAATCGGCAGCTTCGCATAGATTTCGGTAATGCGATCGAGCTCATCCTCGCTGGCGAGCAGGTCGGGCATGTAGTCCATCTCGACGAAGAGGTCCTTCTTCAGCGGATTGGCGCCCATTGCGGGGTAGTTGACGTCAATCTTGCCGTCGCCGTTGGCGTCGTAGCCCTTCATTTCCCAGGTGTTGGGGATGCCGTCACCGTCAATATCCGGGTTGTATGCGTTAGCGGCAGGTGCGGCTACAGTACCGAGCACCAGCAGAGCCGCCGAGGCGAGCGCAGTGCGTGCCGCACGAGTAGAAAAGGAGAAAGCCATCTGTATCTCTTCTTGTGTTCGTTTGCATGGATGCGCGCGAAGACCCTCGTGATTGTGCGAGTAGCCGTGGGTGGCGTTGAGTGAATCGTTGGGTCATCAGGCGTAGCCGATGCGTTGAGTGATTATGTATGCGCTGTGGTGCGGCACCCCGAACAAGTATGGTGGCGCGGATGCCGCTTAAAAGAACAGCGGGTCACTGTTTTCGTGAGGTTTTGACACCTCAGAGCAACAATGACCCGCTTCATCATACACAGCGCTTATATGCCTTGTCCCGGTGTACGCACCGTATTTGCGTTGACATGGCGAACATTACGTAAAAGCGCTCTGATAAGCCTCTATTTAGTGTTTTCTGCCTCAGACTCTGCCCCAGCGTTCTGCGCGGCACCCTTCGCCTCGGAGGCCTTCTTGGAGGCGTAGAACAGGCACACGACTGCGCCCACTGCCGCAGCAACCAGCGGAAGCATCATGGAATCCGCCATTGCCGCCGCGTAGGGTTCACGCAGAATCTGCGGAAGTACGCCGCCTCCAGCACCGCCGTGAGAGCTACCGCCCGCTGCAACGGCCGGGCCCAACGCGGACAGGTGCGAGGTAATTGCAGAAGCCATAATCGTGGTAATCGCAGCCGAACCGAGCACCGACGCCATCTGGCGGGTCTCGTTGTACACGCCCGAACCGGCACCGGCACGCTGCGGCGGCAGGTTACGGGTCGCCGACACCGACAGCGGACCCCAAATGCAGGCATTCGCCGCACCCAGAATAATCATCGGGCCAACCATCAGCCACAGGTTGCCGTCCGCAACCATCGTTGGGCGGAGCAGAGCAAAACCAACAACCATCAGCGTAAAACCAATTACCGCAATCCACTTCGGGTCGTTACGGTTCAGACGCGCACCCACCACCGGCGCCAACGCACCCGAGAACAACGCCATCGGGGCGGTCATCAGCGCAGCCTGGGTCGGGTCCAGGCCCTCCACCTGCTGCAGGTACAGGGTCAGCGGGAACGCCATGCTGATAGCAACCACACCCATAGCGGAAATAGCCACATTCGACACGGAGAAGTTACGGTCACTGAACAGGCTCAGCGGAACCAGCGGCTCACGCGGGTTAATGGCCTGCCACCCGATGAACAGGCCCAGCACCAGAATGCCGGCAATAATCAGGCCCCACACGCTCACCGCAATACCGGTGCCCATAAACGAGTCAGTGATGGTGCCCCAATCGTAGGTGGCGCCTTCCTGAATGCCGAAAACCAGCAGGAACAGACCGACCGCCGAAAGCACCACGCCCAACCAGTCGAAGCTGTGCTTCTTCTGCTCGAACACCGGCACATTACACCACGCCAGGAACAGGCCGGCCAGGCCAACCGGAATGTTGATGAAGAAAATCCAGCCCCAGCTGAGGGTATCCACCAGCACGCCGCCCAGAATCGGGCCAACCAACGAGGCGACACCCGCAGTCGCACCCCAAATGCTCATGGCGACACCGCGCGCATTCGGCGGGAACATGAGCGTAATCAGAGACATGGTCTGCGGGGTCATCAGCGACGCACCCAGGCCCTGCACCACGCGGGCGGTAATCAGCGACTCAACATTCGGCGCCAGACCACACCACAGGGAGGCGAGCGTAAAAATACCCATACCAATCATGTACAGGTTCTTCTGACCAAAGCGGTCACCCATACGACCGGTAATGAGCAGCGGCACCGCATACGCCAGCAGGTAGGCGCTCGTCACCCACATACCCGCCGACAGCGACGCATCCAAATCCTGCAGCATGTGCGGCAGGGCGATGGTGACAATATTGCCGTCCACCAGAATCATGAAGAAGCCAACAACCAGGGACCAGAGAGCAGGCCAGGGCTTGTACGGTGCCTTCGCCGGGTTACCGACGAGAGGCGCTTTTTTAGGGCGTGAACTCAATGGTCCTCCAGGGGATGGGTTGTATGCGGGTAGATGTCTGTGTCTTCAGCGTTACCGCTGATAAATATCACCCCATCTTACTCCCCTTATGGGTGCAGCTCCGGTTGCTTTAGCCTTATTCAGCTCTTCACGGCGTGTGCGCCCGGCAACCAGGCAGAAGGCACCCGAACCCTCTAGACTGAAGCTATAGAAGCTAATCCGGGCGCCACCACCGGCGCTCACCCCCATCAGACCACTCACAATGAGATGACCCCGGGAGGACCCATGGGTTTCTTTGATTTCTTCACCGACCGCACCCCGGCAGAACCCGCCGAAATCCGCCTCGTCGCTTTCGTCAGCGGCAAAGTGCAGGGTGTGGGCTTCCGCTGGTGGTGCGCCGGAACCGCCAAGCCCATGGGCCTGACCGGCTACGCCGAAAACCTCGACGACGGACGCGTGAAGGTCGTTGCGGAAGGTACCGCCACCTCCTGCGCTCGCCTGGTGGATGTGTTGCGCGGTGATGACACCGCCGGACGAGTGGATGAGGTGCTCGTCGAGTGGGAGGAGCCGAGCGGCTCGTTCCGCGGCTTCGGCATCAGGTAGCTAGATTGCGGGGCTTTCTCATGGGCTCCCGCTCAACCCCGTGCACGTTACGTCCAGAGCGCAGTTTAGTTAGCCCAGAGCGCCGCGAATTGCGCGCGGGTCATATCGGCGCGGCGCACCCGATGCTGCACCGGGTGACCGTTCTCGTCGGGGCGGCCGGAGTTCGGGTCAATATCGTCGTAGATGCCGGTGAAACCCGCTTTAACCGCTACACGTTCGGATGCCTCGTTACCCACCAGGGCGGTCCAGCGAACAGTCTCGAGGCCCAGCCCGAGCGGGTCGAAAGCGTAGCCGAGGACGGCTTGCAGCGCCTCGGTCATGTAGCCCTTTCCGCGCGCCTTCGGGGCGGCGTAATAGCCCAGTTCGGCGCGAGTGCCGGGGCTTTCGGGGGTGCCGTCAGGTAGGCGTAGCTCGATACTCCCCGCGAACACGCCGGAGGCGTCAATCGCCCAGCGTTGGATCTGCCCGGCGGCAATCTGGCGGGCGGTGGTGAGTAGGGAGTCCTCAGCGTCGGCGCGCGTGTAGTTCAGCGGTACGCGGGTGTAGCGGAGGATTTCTTCGTTGCGGCAGGATTCTACGATGTCGGGGATATCCGCCTCGCGCAGGTGGCGCAGGGTGAGGCGTTCGGTAATGAGTTCGGGCTGGTTGAGCTCTGCATATTCGCTGTGTTCTAAGAAGCCACTGTGTTCGGGGGTCATGATTCGAGCTTAACCCCTGGGGTTTGTAGGTGGGGATTTGCGCACAGAATAGCTTTTTGAACACCCCGGAATACTCGGTGATGCAAATCATAGTTAAACCTTCAGGTTTTAATCCAACACCACTTGATTATTATGAATTATTCATAATAAAATAGTAGAGAGCCCGCCCAATGGGCACCACTTAGAACAAGCGCCGCGCAACGAATCCGCGCGGCACGAAGCAGAAAGAAGAACACCATGGCAGTTCTGACCATCGGCGACCAGTTCCCCGCATACGAGCTCACCGGCGTTGTCCCCGGTAAGCTGGCTGACATCGAAGCAACCAAGCCCGAAGACTACTTCACCACCGTCTCCTCCGAGGGTCTGGACGAAGACACCTGGCGCGTCGTCTTCTTCTGGCCGAAGGACTTCACCTTCGTCTGCCCCACCGAGATCGCAGCATTCGGCAAGCTCGCTGACGAGTTCGAGGCCCGCGACTGCCAGGTTATCGGTGTTTCCGTCGACAACGAGTACACCCACTACGCATGGCGCCGTTCCCACGAGGAGCTCGTGGACCTGCCCATCGTCATGGCATCCGACCTCAAGCGTGAGCTGACCAGCGCACTGGGCATCCTGAACAAGGACGGCGTTGCAGACCGCGCAACCTTCATCATCGACCCCCACAACACCATCCAGTCGGTCTCCATTACCGCTGACTCCGTCGGCCGTAACACCGACGAGGTGCTCCGCCAGCTGGACGCACTGCAGTCCGACGAGCTGTGCGCATGCAACTGGAAGAAGGGTGCAGCAACCATCGACGCATTCAAGGAGATGAAGTAATCCATGAGCATCGATAACCTGCGTTCGGCTCTGCCTTCCTACGCGAAGGACATGAACCTCAACCTGTCCTCTCTGCCCCGCATCACCTCCCTGACCGAGCAGCAGCTCTGGGGCGCAATCCTCGCAACCGCAGCAGCAACCAAGGTTGACTCTGTTGTTGTTGAGATTGCTGCAGAGGCTAAGGAGCACCTGAGCGACACCGCTTACGAGGCTGCTCTGGGTGCTGCATCCATCATGGGCATGAACAACATCTTCTACCGCACCCGCGGCTTCCTGAACGGTGCATACGATGACCAGCGCGCAAACCTGCGCATGCAGATCATCGGCAAGAACGGTGGCATTGAGAAGCTGGACTTCGAAATGTTCGCACTGGCAGTGTCCGCAGTCAACGGCTGCTCCCACTGCGTTGAGGCTCACGAGCACACCCTGCGCGAAGAGGGCGCAACCAAGGAGCAGGTCAACGACCTGATCCGCATTGCTGCAACCCTCGGTGGCGTGGCACAGGGCATTCAGCTGGCTGAGGCACTGGGCTAAACCCACTAAGCGTTAGAGCACACACAGAAGCGGCGCATCCACCCCATCACGGGTCGGATGCGCCGCTTCCTTTATGCACAGATTATGCCCTGCAGTAGCTAAAAACGCGTTGGACGGCTTTCCTAGCTCCCTCGATTTGGCGCTATACAATGCCTGTATGCGGTACTGTATTTTAGACTCCAGCAACCCCTACCCCAGTACGGAAGAACTTACTGAGCTTTACGATTCTGTGGGCTGGAGTGCCTATACCAAAACACCCGAACGTCTCATCCCGATGCTGGAAGGCTCACGGTATCTCTACACAGCACGAGAGGTGACACCACAAGGAACGGGACGGCTCATCGGGCTAGTCCGCGCCGTCGGGGACGGACAATCTATCGCCTACATTCAGGACCTTCTGGTACATCCGCACGCCCAGCGTCAGGCCGTTGGCTCTGCGCTTCTAAAGCGTGTCATTGATGACTTTGACCGAGAAGACATTCGACAGCGACTCATTACTACCGACGTCGCTAGTGAACACGCCGTTGCGCTCTACAAACGCTACGGTTACGCCCCCGTAGAGGCCGCAGGATGCATCACCCTTGCATGCTATCGATGAGGCAATATCTCGCATGCGACTCAACTCGTTCAAACTGGCTGAGGTACTGGGCTAAACCCACTAAGCGTCAGAGCTTACACAGAAGCGGCGCATCCACCCCATCACGGGTCGGATGTGCCGCTTTGTTTTAGCTGCTTTTGTTTCAGCTGGTCGACGAGTCCGCTCGCAGGGCGGCGTCCCAGCCGTTCGCCAGGCGCGTCGCCGCGGCCACCAGAGCCGCCAAATCCTCGGCGTACACCGGGGTCGAGCGCACGCCCGCGCACCAGTCAATCGTGCCCAAACCCAGCCAGGGCTTACCGGGGAAGAACTCACGCCGCAGCGCCACGCGGCGCTTACCCAGGACGCGACGACCCGGCACGTACCCGCCGCGGCTGACGAACAGCGTCTCGCGGCCCTCGGACTCCACCAGCGCCTCCAGGGTCCTCAGCGCAGGAACCCAGCTCGGCTCCCCCACGCTCACCAGGTCAGCCAGTTCGGGATACTCTCTCTCGTGCTCCGCCACGCTCACGCCCAGGATGTACTGGTAGCGCACCTGCCCGAGCTCCTGCGGCAGGCCGCGGTCAGCGGTCTGAATCGTACCGCACAGGTGCCGAACGACCGGCTCACCTTCGGCGTTCACGCCGGCCAGGGGCAGATCGGGACCGTCCAGGTAGAGCCCCACCGCGCCGGTACCCGTGATGTTGGGGCGCACCGACCAGCCGGGAAGCGCCTCCTCCAGGCGGGGCACCACGCCCCGCAGGATTTCGAAAACTTCGTCACGCGATACCGTCACGGCGGCTCCTTTCACCTTACGCAGATAACGATTTGCGATGTGCCCGGTCTATCAAACGACCGGGCCACACGCCTCTAGTATTCGTCTAGACCCAGCTTAGCGAGCGCTCCGCTTACGGGAGGGTAGCCACACCATCACCGCAGACAGCGCCGCACCGGCAAACATCATGATCGCCATAGATTCCACCGCGTTCACAGGGCTCAACGCCAGCAACAGCGATGAAATAATACCGCTACCGTACTGGAAGGACCCAGCGCAAAAACAATCATGACAGAGCATTGGGGGTGGAGATTCACTCATTCTACGCCCATCTTTTAGCGCCCCCACAAGCTTCTCCGTTGCGTCTCAGAGCTCGTCATGAGCACCTTTCAACTAGGAGCAGGAGCGGCGGCGGGTCTACAATGAATCGGTGCCATTTCAGGTACGCGCACAGGCAGACAGAGCCGGATGCGGTGATAACGTCGTCACCCGACCCGCCCACCGTGCGCGCCCTTCCCTATCGGCACCCACCCAGACATGCATCACGTACGCAGGAGAACGCCCATGCACGAGCTCTTTGACCCGGACCAGGTATTCCGCATCGTCGACATTGCCGCCGTTGTCGCTAACGGCCTGCTCGGCGGTGCCGTGGCGCGCGCCTTCCGATTCGACATCGTGGGCTTCTTGCTGCTCGCGGTCGCCTGCGGCATGGGTGGCGGTATGATTCGTGACATCCTGCTCAACTCCGGCCTGCCCGTGGCACTCACTGACGGCGGCTACTGGGTTGGTGCTATCGGCTCTTCAATTCTGGCGTACAGCCTCGATTTGAGTGCCCGCTGGGCAACCCGAACCATGCTCATTATTGACTTTGTCGGCATGGGTGCGTGGGCGGCAACCGGCACCATTAAGTCCCTGAACCTGGGTCTGCACTGGCTGCCCGCTATCGCACTGGGCGTGACCACCGCGGTTGGCGGCGGCGTTATTCGTGACATTATGGTCAACCGCATTCCGGCGATTTTTGGTGGCAACTCCCTGTACGCGACGGTCGCGTTTGTGGGTGCCTCTGAGACCGCCCTGGTAACCGGTTTGTTTCACCGCCCCAACCTGGCGATGGCACTATCGATTCTCCTGTGCCTGGTGTTTGGCCTGCTCTCCCACGCGAAGAATTGGCAGCTGCCGACCACCCCGGCTGAGCTGCGTGTGCCTCGCCCGCGTCTCTTCGCTTTTGGTAAGCAGGAGGACCGCACCGTTGCTAATGAGGGCTGGTCGCCCGGTGAGCCGCTCACTGAGCAGCTTGAGGTGATTAATGCTGAGCAGCTGGAGGAGTACCGCCGCTCTAAGGGTCTTTCAGAGTAAAACCAATATATGCTGAATATAGAATATGGGCTGGTTTCTGCTCGTCAGATGATTATCTGACCGGCAGAAACCAGCCCATATTTACTATGTGCAATATGCCTAAATCGTGTACTCGGTGCTGTCGTACACGGTCAAGAACTTACGGATACGCTTATCATCCGAAGCAAAGAAGCCGGTCGGCTCACCGTTATAACGCAGGGTACCGTTCTCCAGGAACACGATACGGTCCGCGACCTTCTTCGCAAACGCCATATTGTGCGTCACGATGACCAGGGAGCGGCCCTCCTTCGCCAGCTGCATGAGCACGCGAATCACCTCCGCCTCCAGCTCGGGATCCAGCGCACTCGTCGGCTCATCAAAGAGCAGGTAGGAGGGTTCCAGCGCCAGGGCGCGGGCAATCGCCACACGCTGTTGCTGGCCACCGGAGAGAGCGTCCGGGTAGGAATCCACCTTGTCGGCAAGACCCACCTTCGCCAGCAACTCGCGGGCACGCTCCTGCGCCTCCTGGGCGCTCAGAGTGCCGTTGAGGGTCGGGGCGAGCGCCACGTTCTTCAGCGCCGTGTAGTTCGGGAACAGGTTGAACTGCTGGAACACCATCGCCGAACGGGAACGAATATCACGCACCTGCGCGTCAGTGAGCTTCTGGCTGTAATCCACCTGCGCGTCATCAATGGTGAGCGTGCCGGACTGCGGGGTTTCCAGCAGGTTCAGGCAGCGCAGCAGAGTGGACTTACCGCTACCGGAGGGGCCCAGAATCACCGTGGTCTCACCGTCGGGGATGTCCAGGCTAATGTTCTTGAGCACCTGCGTCTCACCGAAGCTCTTCGACAGGGATTCAACGCTAAGCATTGTTGCTCCTCACGTAACGGTTGCTGTACTTCTCCAGCGCAGACTGCGCGGCGGTCAGCAGAGTGAAAATCACCAGGTAAATGACGGCGACCTCGGAGTACATTGCCAGCGGCTCAAAGGTACGCGAAGCGATCTGCTTACCGGTCTGGAACAGATCAACCATCGAAATGACCGACACCAGCGAGGTGCCCTTAATCAGGTCAATGAAGTTGTTGCCCAGGTTCGGCAGAGCAATACGCACCGCCTGCGGAATGACCACGTGGCGCAGGGTCTGCATGCGGGTGAAGTTCAGGGTTGCCGCCGCCTCAAACTGACCGCGCGGAATAGCCGCCACCGCGGAACGGAACGTTTCCGCCACGTACGCGCCCGTGTGCAGGCTCATCGTGATGATCGCGGCACTCCACACGTCCAGGGCAATACCGACCTTCGGCAGGCCGTAAAAGACGATGAACAGCTGAACCAGCAGCGGGGTGCCACGGAAAACCCAAATGTACACCCACGCCAGCCAATTCACCGGTGCGAAGCGGCTCGTGCGCGCGCCGGCAGACACAATGCCCACCAGCAGCGCCACCGCGAAAGAAATCAGCGACAGCGGGATAGTCACTGCCAGGGTCGAGCCCAGCAGCTGAGGCAGGGACTCAGCCCAAAGATTCAGGTAGCGTTCCATGAACGGAACTCAGCTCCTTTAGAAAGTATTAGTTCTTCGGTGAGAGGTCTTCGCCCACGTACTTCTGGTAAATCGCCTTGATGTCACCGTTCTGCAGGTGCTTCTTCAGCGACTCGTCGATAGCGTTACGCAGGGCGTCCTGACCCTTAGCCATCAGGATGGAGGAGTTGCTGCCGGTGCCCAGATCGCCGGAGAGCAGGCGCAGGTTAGCGTCCGGGTGCTCCTTGAGGTACTCAGCGAAGGACACGGAGTCGTTCGCGGTCATCTCTGCACGGCCCGAGAGGACCTGCTCGATAGCCTCATCGAAACCGGAAACAACCACGATCGAGGCGCCCTTCGCCTCCACCATCTTGCGGAAGTTCGAGGTCTCGGACTGCGCCGAGGAGTGACCGGAAATCTCGCTCACGTTCTGCAGGGAAGAATCCTTCTTCACGGCAACCTTCGGCTCGGAGTACAGGTAGGGTACGGAGAAGTCGTACTTCTGCTTACGCTCGTCGGTTGCAGACACGTTGTTGATGACGATGTCGTAGCGGTCAGCGTCAACGCCAGCGATCAGCGAATCCCAGGGGGTTTCGGTGAACTCTGCGGTCACGCCCAGGTCCTTAGCGACCAGGTCGATGATTTCCTTCTCGAAACCGACCAGGGCGCCGTTCGAGTCGTGGAAGGAGAAGGGGCGGTAGGTGCCCTCCAAGCCCACACGGATCTTGCCGGCAGACTTGATAGCCTCCAGCTTGTTGGTGCTGGATGCGGCGCTGCTGCTGGACGAACCGCACGCTGCGAGCAGTGCAGCCAGGCCGGTGAATGCGGAGCCTGCGAGGACGGTGCGGCGGTTAATCATTGCGGACATAGTGTTCTTCTTCCGTGTGCTGGTCGATGCTCTTCTAGTTGCGGGTTGTCACCCTGCGGTAACCCGGGGGCATCGTGCGGTGTGCCCCTCTCTGCGGGTGCAACGCTGGCTATCGTACAGCTATTCCCGACGGGAAAGAATCCAACGTAACATTCCGTCATATTCTCTCATCGGTGCAGGATAAGCCACGGAGACATCAACCACGACGCAATTTCAGAAGTCCTGGCGGGTGAGCCCTTTCCGGGCCCCTTCCGAGCCTTTCACGAAAGCTTAGGAGGCGGGGCTCAAGTCCTCGCTCACATGCTTCTCGAAAATTGCTTTGAAGTCGCCGTTGCCCAGGTGCTTCTTGATGGAGGCGTCAATCGCATCCTTCAGCGCGGTCTGGTTCTTGGGCAGCAGAACGGCGACGTTGGTGCCGGGGCCGACCTCACCCTCCAGCAGGCGCAGGTTGGTGTCCGGGTGCTCCTTGAAGTACTCGGCGAAGGACACGGAGTCGTTGGCGGTCAGCTCGGCGCGGCCGGTGAGCACCTGCTCGATGGCCTCGTCGAAGCCGGTGACTTCGATGATGGTGGCGCCGCGTTCCTCCACGAGCTTGCGGTAGTTGCTGGTGGCGCTCTGGGCGGCGCTATGGCCGGAGATTTCGGAGGCGTTCTTCAGGCTCGAGTCCTTCTTCACGCCCACGCGGGCACGGGAGTGCGCGTAGGGCACGGAGAAATCGTACTTCTTCTTACGTTCCTCGGTGGGTGCCACGTTATTGAGCACGATGTCGTAGCGGCCCGCGTCCACGCCGGCAATCAGCGAGTCCCAGGGGGTTTCGATGTACTCGGCGGTCACGCCCAGGTCCTTGGCGAGGGTCTCGGCGATGTCGTACTCGAAACCGGCGAGCTTACCGGAGGCGTCGTGGTAGGTGTAGGGGCGGTAGGTACCCTCCACGCCGATACGGATTTTGCCCGCGGACTTGATGGACTCCAGCAGGTTGGAGGAGCTCTGTGCGGAGCCTGCGCTGGAGCCGTTACCGCCGGAGCAGGCGGCGAGCAGGCCGGTGGTTCCGGCGAGGGTCGCGCCCAGTAGCAGGGAGCGTCGGTTCAGCACGGCGGAGGTGTTGAGAACGGTCATTCTTGGTTCCTTAATCTACGTTGATGCGTGGTGTGAAAGTTGAAATCTGCGGTATGGACCGGCGAGGTTCGCCAGCGGTATGAACCGGCGGCACGAACCTAGCCGGCGAAGGCGGTCTTCAGGCCAATCTCCAGGGCCGCGATGAGGTCCTGAACATCCTCAATGCCGATTGCCAGGCGTACCAGGCGGTCATCCACGCCGAACTCGTCGCGGTGCTCCTGGGCGTAGGCGCCGTGCGTGGTGTGCGCGGGCAGGCTCACGAGCGATTCGATACCACCCAGGCTCACGGCGTTCACGAAGATGGGCAGGGAGCGGGCGAAGGCCTGCGCATCCCCTCCCTCCGCAAGCAGCAGCGAGAATACGGAACCAATACCGCGGGCTTGGCGTGACTGAATCTCGGCCTGTTCCTCGGAAGAGCTACCGGGGTAGAAAATCTGCTCAACCTCGGGGCGGGCGGATAGAAAATCGATGAGCTCGCGGGCGTTCTGCTGCTGGCGCTCCAGGCGCAGAGCCAGGGTCTTCACGTCCTGCAACAGGCGGTAGGAGTCAATCGGGGGCAGCAGCGCGCCGCTGACAAGCTGGCCGCGGTGCAGCTGAAGCGCAAGATCGGAATCGTTCGTGGCGGCCACACCGGCGAGTAGATCCGCATGACCGGCAAGGAACTTAGTAGCCGACTGCACGGTGATGTCCGCGCCAAGCTCCAGGGGGCGCTGCAGGTACGGAGTCATAAAGGTGTTATCTACGATGAGTAACGCCCCGTGGCGGTGCGCCAGCTCCGCAATGGCTGCAATGTCAGTAACCTGCAGGGTCGGGTTCGTGGGGGTCTCCAAGAAGACGGCCTTCACATCGGGGGTGAAGTCATCATCGGAGAGAACCGAAAAATCGCTGATGAAGCGGGTCTTCACGGCGCGCTTGGGCAGCTCAGTCGTAGCAAAACGGTAGGTGCCGCCGTAGGAGGGCATACCCAGCAGCAGGGTATCGCCCGCCTCCAGAACGCCGAGGGCCGCCGCGGTGGCCGCCATGCCGGAGGGGTACGCGTAGGCGTGCTCCGCACCCTCGAGGGCGGCGAGGGTCGCCTGCAGGTTATCGCGGGTGGGGTTCGCGCCACGCTGGTACATGTAGGTGGTGTCCTCGCCGGCGGTACCGAAGGTGCTAGCCAGGTAGACCGGCGGCACGGAGGCATCGTAGCGGGCATCGTGCACGGCGTGGATGGTGCGGGTCGTGAAACCGGTCGGTTCGAGCTGGTTCTGCTGGCTCATGGTGGTTCTCTTCCGTTCGGGCTACCCCGAACGCGGGCGTAGCTGGTATTCGTCGTGTATCCGAGATTTACCCTACCCGCATTTTTTATGCCGTTCTAACTAAACTTCACGGGGGTTAATATGTTCACGCAACGTCATATAAAAATGCGGTGAGGGTGCACAAAATACCCGAATCAAAAACATTCTTTTACATTGAAAGAAATACGTTAATCCGGGTATTTTGAGTAATTATTATGGGTGACATTACGCCGTGTATTGGGGGCACCTCGAATCACGCGATACGGTCGTGCGGTGCCTCATGTTCAGGGACTATGCCTGATGCGCCAGGGCTGCGGTCAGGCCGCGCTCCAAATCCTCGATAATGTCCTCAATCTCCTCGATGCCGATGGCCAGGCGGATGAGGTTGTCGCTCACGCCGTATTCGTCGCGGTGCGCCTGCGTGTAGGCGGCCTGCACCATGAGCGCGGGACGAACCACCAGCGACTCGATACCGCCCAGGCTCACCGCGTGGGTGAAAATCTTCAGGGCTTCGAGGAAGGCGGGCAGGTCTGCGCCGTCCACCAGCTCCATGGAGATGAGCGCGCCCAGGCCGTTCGCCTGGCGGGCGTGCACCTGCGCCTCATACTCGCTGTGCGAACCCGCGTAGAGCACGCGCTTCACGGCGGGGTGCGCCTCCAAGTAGTTGATGACCTCGATGGTGTTCTTCTGCTGCTGGGTCAGGCGCAGCTTGAGGGTCTTGACCTCCTGCAGCAGGCGGTAGGAGTCGGTGGGCGAAAGCATTGCGCCGGTAATCATCTGCAGGTGCCAGAGGCGCTCGGCGAGCGCGTCATCGTTGGTTGCGGCGACGCCTCCGAGTAGGTCGGCGTGGCCGCCCAGGTACTTGGTAGCGGACTGCACGCTGATGTCTGCGCCCAGGTCGAGGGGCTTCTGCAGCAGCGGGGTCATGAAGGTGTTGTCGACAACCACGATTGCGCCGTTGCGGTGGGCGACTTCAGCAATGGCGGCGATGTCACTCACGCGCAGCAGCGGGTTGGAGGGGCTTTCCAGGAACACCATGGTCACATTATCTGCGAAGTCTTCATCGGTGAGGACCGTGAAGTCGCCGATGAAGCGGGTCTTGACGCCGCGGGCGGGCAGCTCAATGGTGGCGAATCGGTAGGTGCCGCCGTAGGAGGGCATACCCAGCAGCAGGGTCTCACCTTCCTTGAGGATTCCGAGGGCGGCTGCGGTGGCGCCCATTCCGGAAGGGTAAGCGAAGGCGTGCTTGGCGCCTTCGAGGGTTGCGAGCGTGGTTTCGAGGGCCGCGCGGGTGGGGTTGCCGCCGCGCTGGTAGTCGTAGGGGCCTTCGGTGCCGTCACAGGGCTGGGCGTAGGTAGTGGTCGTGTAGATCGGAGGCAGGATGGAGCCGTACGGGTTGTCGCGGTCCGTGGTGTGAATTGCCTTCGTCGTGAATCCGGTCATGCTGTCCTCGGCTAAGGTTGGGCATAAAATGCGGGGATAAATACACTGCTAGCTTAGGGCTCTTTTGGGGTACTGACTAGTTTTTTCTTTTCTGTGACCGAGTGACTTTTTATGACCGAAAAACGGCGTTATATTTCGACATTTTAGACATATATTTCGTCATATTTCGCGTGAAAAGGCCCGGCGGTCAGTACGCGTGTGTGCTGAGTACCGGCCGCCGGGCTCCACACTAGGATACCGGTTCAGCACCCCAGAACATAGAGGTAAGGTTTACCTCAAAGCTAAACCGCCCTCCACAAGGGGCGATGCTACGCTCTCAGCCTTACCCAAAACGCACCGGATGCTCTGCTGGGCACTACACCGGACGCTACATTAGGCGCTATATCGGGCATAGATAGAAGGAGGGGCGCACCCGGGAATCACCCCGGGTACGCCCCCCCTCTCAGTCCCATAAGAACATCGGCACCATAATGTGAGACACCTGCAGGACTGTAGCCGTTTTTAGAAGATTTTCTGCGAACCTACGCCAACGCAGTAGCTCTCATTCTGCTCCACTAAAGCTTTTATCGCTTTCCACGCCTCCCTCTGACGACGGGTGTTTCCCTGCAAAAGAGCAACGTTAGCGAAGCTAACCAACATACCTTTCGGGTCCGCCTCGCGGAGATCCTTAGCAAAAATTTTAGGCTTTGCAGAAGTATCAGTCGTTGGCATCATCCAGAGGCGAGAACCATGAGCTACACGGTTTCTTAGAGTGGTCAGAGACTTAAGACGACCCTCAAAGTGCTTATGGTTCACCCCCATATACTCTGCAGTCTTTTTATAGAGCAGCAACTTTTCAGCTTCCCCAGACTCAGCGGAGGTTTCTGAAGCATAACTTTGGACCACTGCGTGGGAGAGAAGTCCCAAAGAAAATGAATCAACAACAGACCACAGAGGAAGCTCTTTTTGCATCATCTCTCGAAGCGCCTCAACATCTTCCCAATCTTCCAAGCTTTCAGAGGGATTTTTAGAGGAACTTTTAGCGCAAGATTTCCACCACTCCTCAATACGCTCGCGAACATACGGTTCACGGTATCGCAGGATATGCCGCATCATATCTTTGATGAGCGCATCTACTGGCCTGTCCTGATTCATGCAGATATATGCGTCCGGGTTGAGATACTCATGAGGACCACGATAAGTGCAAAATACGTCCACCCATGCAGCTCGAATCGCCTGTTCGCTCTGCCGCATGTATCCGTACAGGAGGGAAGAGACCGCCACATCCATACGCACAATATCTAAAACATCTGAGATGTCTGGCTTCTCAGGAAGAAATCCCTCGTTCTTGTATTTGTTGTAATTACGAAAGTATCCCAGAAGGTAGTGGAAATTAGAACATGCCAGCATGTCTCGGTCATCATCGCTCAGAGTCGTTCCCTGAGGAAAATACCCCTTGGCAATAAGGTATTTCCTCTGGTCTTCCAGTGAAGGCAGAAACACGCTTGATTCCTTGGGCAAAACCACTACTCTCCTTACTTCGATTCGCCGTAGAACCGAACATAAAAAAGGACCCCCTCGAGATGCGCTTAGGTAAACCCAGAGGCGGAGGGGGGACTGTTACTACAACAATAACATTGGAGCTACGCGCTCTCAAGGGATCTGGGCGTTTTCCCTGATTACCTTATGCTTGCTTATCTCACTGTGTCAGCATCAATAGAAGGAGGGGCGTACCCGGGAATCACCCCGGGTACGCCCCCCCTCTTTCAAACACTCACAAGTTCAAACGCTCACAAGCGCCTAATTTTTTGTAATTACAAGCCGCAGCGGCTCAACAGCACAGGCTGCTTACTTCGACAGCACCTGACGCTTCGAAGAAATCACGCCCGTGTTGAAACCAGCCAGGTGCAGGCCACCGTGGAAACGCGCGTGCTCAATCTTCACGCACTTATCCATCACCACGTTCAGGCCGGCAGCCTCACCAATCGCGGCAGCCTCCTCATTCCAGGAGCCCAGCTGCATCCACACGGTCTTCGCACCCAGATCCACAGCCTCCTGAACCACGCCCGGCAGGTCCTCATTACGGCGGAAAATCTCCACCAGATCCGGGACCTCCGGCAGGTCCTGCAGCGACGGGTACACCGGCTGACCCAGCACAAGCTTGCCCTTCGCAGCCAGAATCGGGTTCACAAAGTACAGCTTGTACGGCGAAGCCGACTGCAGGTACGTCGCCACAAAGTACGAAGCACGCGAAATCTTATCGCTCATACCCACAATCGCGATGGTGCGGGTGTTGCGCAGAATGTTCAGACGCTCAGGGGCGGAAGGACCCACCCAGGTACGCTTCTCAGTCATTACTTTTCCTCCTGAGTGGTAGTAGGCAGGGAGCAGGATGCGCCAGCAGCAGCCTCAGCGGCGGCAGCGTCCTCGGCGGCCTTAGCGGCGGCAACCGCCTCCTCAGCCTCCACAATCTTGTCTGCGCTGGACTCGCCCACACGCTCACCGGCATGGTTCAGACCGGTCGCGTAGGTCAGCGCCTGGTCCAGGTCCCAAATGATGTCTTCAACGTCTTCCAGACCCACCGAAATACGAATCAGGTCCTCACCAACACCGCCGGCTTTCAGCTGCTCAGCGGTCAGCTGCTGGTGCGTGGTCGAACCCGGGTGCAGCACCAGGGTACGAGAGTCACCAATGTTCGCCAGGTGGCTTGCCAGCTGCAGGGCGCCAATGAACTCGCCGCCAACCAGGCGGCCGGACGCCTTCTCGGTGCCCTTGACACCGAAGGAGAACACGGAACCAACACCCAGCGGCAGCAGCTTCTTCGCGCGCTCGTGGTGCGGGTGGTCTTCCAGGCCGGCGTAGTTCACGTAGGCGATACGCTGATCCTCAACCAGCCAGGCGACAACCTGCTTAGCGTTCGCCAGGTGCGCGTCCATGCGCTGCGGCAGGGTCTCAACACCCTGCAGCAGGTTGAACGCAGCCTGCGGGCTCAGCGACGGGCCGAAATCACGCAGCTGCTCAGAACGCAGCTTGGTCAGGAAGCCGTACTCACCGAAGTTACCCCACCAGGACACACCGTTGTAGGAGGGAACCGGCTCGGTCATCGACGGGAAGTTGCCGTTACCCCAGTTGAAACGACCGGACTCGACGACGATACCGCCGAGGGTGGTGCCGTGACCGCCCAGGAACTTGGTGACCGAGTGGATGACAATGTCCGCGCCGTGCTCGATGGGACGGATCAGATAGGGAGTGGACAGGGTTGCGTCCACGACCAGGGGGATGCCCGCCTCGTGGGCGACCTCTGCGAGGCCTTCCAAGTCGGCAACCTCACCGGAGGGGTTCGCCACAATCTCGGTGTAAATCGCCTTGGTGTTCTCGGTCAGCGCCGCCTTGTAGTCGGCGGGGTCGGTGCCGGGCACGAAGGTGGTCTCAATGCCGAAGCGGCGCAGGGACACGTCCAGCTGGGTGACGGTGCCGCCGTACAGCTGCGAAGAAGCAACAATGTGGTCGCCCTGCTGGCACAGAGCCGCGAAGGTGATGAACTCGGCGGCCATGCCGGAGGCGGTCGCTACCGCACCGATGCCGCCTTCGAGGGAGGCGATGCGCTCCTCCAGGGCGGCGACGGTGGGGTTGGACAGGCGCGAGTAGATGTTGCCGTACTTCTGCAGGGAGAAGAGGTTAGCGGCGTCGTCAGCGTCTTTGAAGACGAAGGAGGTGGTCTGGTAGATGGGGACCGCGCGGGCACCGTGCTCAGCGTCGGGGGTGCCGCCCGCGTGTAGTGCGCGGGTGCGGAAGCCGAAAGTGTGTTCAGCCATTGGTTTGCTCCTGGTGTATCTGCCCGCCTGTGTGCGGGGAGTCGATAGTGGCTCGACTTTATACTGTGCCACCAGCGGCGGGGTGCACCAAGTGCGGGTACCTATATGTCGTTTATTGCGGATTATGACGGGCTGGATGTTGGTGGGGCTGGAGCTTGTAGCCTCAGCCCCACCAACCCCTACGCTGCACTATTCCGCAGATTCCAGCTCCGGTTCCTGTTCTTCTATCACGTATCCTGCATCATCCAGAGGGGAAAGATATTTTCTAAATTCATAATTTTTATTGATTAGACTATCCCGTAAAATTTCAGGCTTAGCACCGAGCTGCGTTCCAACCCATGAAACAATAATAATCCTCAGCAGATCAATTGACTCAAAGATATTTTCATAATTAATCTCTTCGTCACCATAATGTTTTACCGAATTGTAGGAATTATTGATTTTATCCGCCCATTCGGGAAGGCTATTAACAACTTTTCCATTACGTGAATTTTCAAATTTTTTCACATAGGGCAAAACACCTTTTGGAATCTGATTAATAATATTTTGCAACGCATTGTGTAGATAAATTTTACCATTCTTACTTCCGCCAAGTGATCTATCAGGACTCTCCTGATATATATATCGCCCGAGCGCTTCAACACCTGAACAGAGATTAAAGAGTTCATTTTCAACTGTCCCAGTGTCCCACCTAATAGTAGTGAGAATCGGATTCAATGCACGTGGATACTTTTCAGAAATTTCAAGCCACTTTCTAACCCCATCAGATTCAATATCATTGTATGTAAATATAAAATCTTTATTATCAATATCAATATTTTTAGTCGTCTCCCACCGCTCCGAAATAACATTCCTCCACGCAATAGCACCTAAGTTTCCCCTGTCATTATCGTGAGAGACTGCAATCGAGACAAACTGATGAACACTCCATGAAGAAATCATCAGCAAATCTCTAATAGCATCATGCTCTTTCATACCTTTAACAAACGGAATGATTTCATCACGGTACGACTCTAGAACATCGTGAGATTCATACACAACTTTAGTTGAAGAGCTATTAGGAACAACCGTAAAGTCGGATTTAAATTTCAGTCCCCTCGACTCATCAATTATTATTTCCCCCGCAGATGAAGCTCTTGTCTCCACATATTTTATGCGATACCGGCTATCCTTTTCTTCATATACCGATTTTGTTTTTAGGGTATCCATATGGAACCATTGAGATAAATTTTCAATTTCCGTCTGGTACCCGTTAAAAGAGCTTGTATCATATTTCCGTGATGAAAAGATTGCCGCACTAACTGAAACCTTTTGCAGAATTCCGCCGTATCTCTTAAAACCAATTCTCTCACTGACTCCAGAAGATCTACAGCCTATAAGAAGGACCCTGCCTAGATTATCAACGAAATACATATTTTCAGGAGTATCATATTGATACTCTGTTCGTTTTGGGTCATCACCGAAGGCGAAATGCTCCGATTTCCATCGTGCTGCAGGACTTGAAGAATAGCGGCTTGTCACCGGAATTAGCGCCCGAATTCGATGTTTATCCCGTACTAGAGTAGCTGGGATTCCTTTCCCCTCTTCTACCTCACCGGGGTATAACCACCCCACTCTAACCTGGCCAATCTCAAGAGTATTATCAGACATTTACGACCTCCCCTTTCTAAAGAAGATTAATAACTAAAAAATTACATATAGAATTTTTATGCAAGAATTATCTATTCCGAGCTGGTCATATCAGACGTCATAACAACTGTCATAACAGAAAGTTGTTATGACGGCTGATATGATGCACGGTCAATGAGACCAGTGGAAATACCCGGTTCTAGCCTGCAATTCCGGGGTTTTTAGGATTCTAAAAGTGATGAAGATGCCGCATCATATCAACATCATCGCAGGATCATAACAGCATCATGACAAGTGTTGTCATGATGCTGTTATGACGTTGCGAAGAATAAATTCACAACATTCCTGCATAAAGTTGTCCCGCTAATTCTTAGCCACAGGACCACTCAAAGACGACGTTGGTGAAGTCGCGGGCGGCAAGCGCCTCCGGGGTAATCAGCCAGTTCGCGGCACCGGCATCACCCCACATAATCTCAATCTCCTCGTCTTCGTTCTCCTCATTCTCCGATTCAGAGACGATAGTCAGCAGGTTCACCGTGTGGCCGCGCAGCTCCTTGAACTCCTCACGCGGGTCATTCTGCACAAAGAACGGGTATCCGCCCACGTGGGAGTATTCTTCCTCCGATTCGAAGGGTTCCGTCAGCTCGTAGAGGGCTTCGCGGCGTGCCTGGTTCTTGTACGGGTTCTCGTGTGCTTCGGGTAGCAACTCATCCGGGTAGGTTTCATCCCACTTCGCACCAAAAACATCGTAGTAGTCGTAGCCGGAGGCGGTCACCCCCTGCTCACGCACCTCAAAGGTCATTCCGTATTCAATTTCGAGCGGGCCGCTCTCACAGTCGAAACCGCCAATGGGCCAGCCGCCCTCGTCCCAGTCCACGTTGGGGAAGGGAGCATCCGGGTTCGGCTCACCCAGAGTCTCGTAGTAGATAACACGGAAGTTCTTCTGCGAGGTCGGGTTCTCATAATCAAAACCCCACAAGCATTCTTCGTCGTTCGGGTCCATCCAGAACTGCAGCAGACCGGTGGCGGGGTACAGGTCATTCTCGGGCAGCTCAGCGCAGTTAATCTGCGCGATCATACCCAGCGGCTCACCCTTCTCATTGGTCGGCGCAGACTCCCCGGCAGGCAGGTACGGGCGGCCACCAAACTTGGAGGCGGTCTGCGGCAGCGGTTCGGCAGGAACGAAGGGCTTCAGCGCGATAGCCTTCTTGCGGGCGCCCTCCTGGTTGAGCAGGTCGATAACGTGCTTCGCCTGCTTCTCAATGTCCTTGAACGGCTTGTTGTCGAGCATCTTAGAATCTCCTCATTGATGATGTGAAAGTAGTACGGTGCCTAGCCGCAAGCCCACTCAAAGACGACCTGCGAGAAATCACGGGCGGCAAGCGCCTCCGGGGTAATCAGCCAGTTCGCCGCACCGGCATCACCCCACATCACGTACACGCCCTCCTCATCGTCCTCGCCCCACTCCGACTCGATAGTCAGCAGGTTCACCGTGTGGCCGCGCAGCTCCTCGAATTCATCGCGCGGGTCGTCCTGCACAAACGAAGGGTATCCGCCGATATGCGAGTAGTCCCTCTCCTCCGATTCAAAGGGCTCCAGCAGGTTGTAGGAGGCGTTATCGCGTGCGTTCGGTTCCTCGGGAAGCTTCTGGTCCGGGTACATCTCATCCCAGATGTCAGCGAACTGATCGTAGATTTCGAAGCCGCCATCCAGGAAGCCCTGCTCCCAGGTCTCGAAGGCAAGTGCGTACTCGGTGGTTGCCTCAGAAACGTCCTCGCCCTCAGGTCCCAGAGGCCAGCCGTAGTCATCCCAGTTCACGGTCGGGTACGGGGCATCAGGGTTCGGTTCATCCAGCGTCTCGTAGTAGACGACTCGGTGGTTCTTCTGCGAGAGCGGGTTCTCGTAGTCGTAACCCCACAAGCATTCTTCGTCGTTGGGGTTAATCCAGAACTGCAGCAGACCGGTCGCCGGGTACAGGTCATTTTCGGGCAGGTCGGCACAGTTAATCTGCGCGATCATGCCCAGCGGCTCACCCTTCTCATTGGTCGGTGCAGACTCCCCGGCGGGCAGGTACGGGCGGCCACCAAACTTGGAGGCAGTCTGCGGCAGCGGCGCTTCGGGGCGGGTCACCTTCAGGCGGATCGCCTGCTTGCGGGCGCCACGATCGTTGAGTGCGTCGATGACGCGGCGTACCTGCGCCAGGGTCTCTTCGGAGGGCTTATTCTTCGGCATTACGTGCTCATTTCGTCGGTGAATTAATCGGTGTGGAAGGTTCGGTGTGTCAGGCGCGGGCAACGGTACCGCTGCGCCTTCTACCCCCATTAGACCCTATTTCTGGCGGGCGCGCACCAATTCTGGTCACGAGTGCATCCAGTGGGTAAAAAAGCAGGTACACAGCACGCAGAAAACAAGTACGTGCGCACAGAAAGCCCCGCCTCCTCACCCTCATGCGCGGGCATGAGAGGTAAGAATGCGGGGCTTCCCAGCGAATCTCTACAAGAGACTAAAACCTTTAGAGCGCCTTTTCGATGGTCTCCAGAACGCCAAGCGCGGCAGCCGGGCCAGCGTTCAGGAAGAACATGTCAGAATCCACGCTGTACGCGTGCTTCTCGGTGACAGCCTTGAGGGTGCTCCACAGTGCCTCACCGGTCAGCTTGGACGCGTCGCCGCCCTGCACACCGTAGAACAGGTAGTCGCCGTCAGCCTGGTCGAGCTGCTCGGCACTCAGGTCCACGGAGGTCTTCTCAACCTGCGCAGCCGCGGGGCGTGCCAGGGATGCATCCTGGCAGATGGAGCCCACGAACGAGGACTTCGCGAAGATGCGGGTGCGGTCAGCGGAAGCGTACAGGAAGGAGAAGGTCTTCTCGCTGCCAGCCTTCTGACCGACCGACTTCGCCTTGGTGTTGTACTCCTCCATGAGCTTCTCAGCCTTCTCGGTGGTGCCCAGCGCGGCGGCAATCAGCAGGAAGTCCTGCTTCCAGTTGATGCCGGTGCCCTCGGTGACCACGGTCGGCGCGATCTTGGCGAGGGACTCGTACACCTCATCCTTCTTGTTGGTGTTGTTGATGAGGATCAGGTCGGGCTTGAGGTTTGCGATAGCCTCAAGGTCCGGGTCGGTGCGCTTGCCGACCTTGGCGATCTTGTCGAGCTCTGCGGACTTATTGGAGAACTTGGTCTTCAGGTAGGCGGGGACCAGGTCGGCGTCACCGGCGGTTGCTGCGCCGACGGGCACGATGCCCAGGGAAAGCACGCCGTCGAGCTGACCGGTGGAGAGAATCACGACCTTGGAGGGTGCGGATTTGATGGTGGTTTCACCGCGGAAGTGCTTGACGGTACGGGGGAATTCGCCGTCAACGGTAGTGGTGCCCATGCCGGAGGGCAGGGCGGAGGGTGCAACCTTCTTACCGGTCGCCGAAGCGGACGCGGAGGAGGAAGAGCCGGAAGTGTTGGAGGAGCCGCAAGCCGCCAGGGCGAGGGCGCCGAAAGAACCGAGTGCGAGTGCGCCGAAAGAGCGGCGGGTGATCTTGTTCGTCATATTTGCCATTTCATTAGGATAACCTCATATATGCATATGCGATACTTAATAATCATCTATTGATACGTTAAGTACTCTCCGCCCGCCCGGGAGCGCACCGCTCCCCCACCACCTCCAAAGCCTATGACACCACAGACCACCACTTCTTCCGGCCCCGCCGTCAGCGAAGCTTCCCTGGCGAAAATTCGTGCCCTCTCTGCTTCTTCGGACGCCGTATCTGGCGCCTCCTCGGGCGGTCAGGGCGGCAAGTCCATCTCACGTCTGACGGTTGCGCTCATAATTGGCGGCGTTCTGCTGATGCTGCTCTGCGCCCTGTCGTTTGCGGTGGGTTCGCGCATGTTCCCCCTGGATCGCTCCATTGACGGTTTCCTCCACCCGGAGGCGAACACCATCGAGTCGAAGCTGATTTGGGCGAAGCGTGCCCCGCGTACCGCCGCAGCGTTGCTGGTCGGTGCCGCATTGGCGGTGTCGGGTGTGCTCATGCAGGCGTTGAGCCGTAACCCGCTGGCTGAGCCGGGCCTGCTGGGTGTGAACTCGGGTGCTGCCGCCTCCGTGGTGGTGGGTGTGGGCGTTTTTGGGGTGTCGTCCCCGTTCGTTCAGCTGTGGCTGGCGCTACTGGGTTCGGGTCTGGCGGCGGCGCTGGTGTTCGTCATGGGTCTGGTGGATTCTAAGCCGAACCTGGATTCGACGGCGCGTCTGGTGCTCACGGGTGTGGCGGTGAATGCCTGCCTGGGCACGATTACCGGCATTATCACGATGTTTAATTCGAAGGCTTTTGATTCGCACCGTTTCTGGGTGGTGGGTTCGCTGGAGAACCGCACCTTTGAGCAGGTGCTGTCTGCGCTGCCCTTTGTTGCGTTGGGTTTGGTGCTGTCGTTTATGCTGATCGGTCCTCTGCGTGCCCTGGCACTCGGTGAGGATGCGGCAGCCGGCCTGGGTGTGCCGGTGACAATGGTCCGTGGCGCGACGATTATTGCGATTATGGCGCTGTGTGGTGCGGCGACTGCGGTTGCGGGCCCGATTGGTTTTGTGGGCCTGGTCGTGCCGCATGTGGTGCGTCTGCTGGTGGGCTCCGATATTGCGCGTGTGCTGCCGCTGTCGCTGGTGTACGGCCCGGTGTTGGTACTTGCCTCCGATATTTTGGGTCGCGTTCTGGTGATGCCGAGTGAGCTTGAGGTGGGTATTGTGACCGCCTTTATTGGTGCCCCGGTGCTGATGGTTCTGGTGCTGCGGTTGAGTACGGGTGCGCGCGGTGCTAAGAAGGGCCGCATGGGTGAGAAGGCGCAGGCGCACGATGAGTCGGGTCCGGCTCTCGTGTCGGAGCACGGTCCGCATCATGCTCAGCGCCCTGTTGCGCGTGGTTCGTCTGGTTCGACTGGCGTATCTGGTTTGTAGGCCCCGGTTTCTGAGAGGTTTTATTGTGAGCGTTATGTCTCGTTCTGTAGCCGGGTCTGTGCGCATCCCGGGGCGTTACCGCACCCCTATTCCGCGTACCCTGCTGGTGGTGGCGGTGCTTGTGGTGGCGGCGGTCGCCTCCCTGGTGTTTGGTAGTTATCAGATGAACCCTGATCAGGTGTTTCGCCTGATTTTTCAGGGTGAGGGCACGGAGATTGAGCGTCAGCTGGTGTTGAATCAGCGTCTGCCGCGTATGCTTGCAGCCGTGGTGGTTGGTGCGGCTTTGGGCTTGTCGGGCGCTATTTTTCAGTCAGTTTCGCGTAATGCTCTGGGTTCGCCGGATATTATCGGCTTCACGGTGGGTTCGGCGACCGGCGCCCTGTCTGTGGTGCTGATTGGGTCGTTGAGTTCTACCGGCGTGGGTATGGGCATGGGCGCTATTATTGGCGGTTTTGCGACGGCGGCTGTGGTGATGCTTCTGGCGGGTGCGCGCGGTGGCGCGACGATGGGGCAGAAGATGGTGCTGATTGGTATTGCGGTGAGTGCAATGCTCAGTTCGGTGAATGATTACCTGATTACGCGCGGTGATTTGGAGAAGGCGGAGGCGGCGAAGACCTGGCAGCACGGTTCGCTGAATGCTCTGTCGTGGAACCAGATGTCGGTTCAGGCAGTGCTGCTGCTGGTGGCTATTCCGCTGGTTCTGTTGTTGACTCGCCGACTGCGCACACTGGAGCTCGGCGACGATTTGGCGGCGGGTTTGGGCCTGCCGGTGAAGAAGACCGTGAACCTGCTGGTGGCGGCTGCCGTGCTTCTGGTGGCTGTGGCGATTTCTGTCGCGGGTCCGATTGGTTTCTTGGCGCTGGTTGCCCCGCAGATCGCGCGCCGCCTGTGGAACACTCCGGGTACGGCGATGTGGCATTCGGCGCTGTTGGGTTCGGTGATTTTGGTGTTGGCTGATTTTGTGTCGGCTCGTGCGTTGGCGCCGTTCCAGATTCCGGTGGGCCTGGTGACGGGCGCGCTGGGTGGCGCGTACATGCTGTGGCTGCTGTACCGTCAGCGCTAGTTGCGCCGCTTGATTCGGTATAAGTGACCGGGTGTTCCCCACTGTGGGGGCACCCGGTTTTCTGTATTTCGCGGGGTTTCGCGGGGTTTTACGGGTGGTTTCAGAGGCGGTTTCAGATTTTTCAGAATTTTCCCAGTTTTACCCCGGGGTAGATTAAAAACTGCTTATCGTGTCAGGGGTCGCTCATAGAGTGTAGGTGTTGGAAGGGACGATCCTTCCGACCGGGCACGCCGTCTCCTGCGGTGTTGCCACTAGGTTGATTCAGCATCTACGGAAGGAACGGTCATGGACAACACCACTCACGAGAGCCAGTACGCAAACGCAGAGATTTCCTGCACCGCCGATGAGCAGCTGTGCCGTGATGCAGAGTTCAACCTGCTGATGCAGGCGGGCACCATCGTTCGTATGGAGCGTTTCAATGTGGAGGAGCTCCGCGGCGTTCTGGAGCAGCTGGTGGCTGACGGTTCGTGCTTCCGCACCGCGCCGGCATCCTCGACGATGGGCCGCGTGATGCGTCACCTGACTCAGGGCGCTTCCGGTTACGAGGCGAACCTGGCTGAGCTGCGTGCGGCGGCGCAGAACGCGCTGCTGTTCGTGTTCCCCCTGGAGAAGGACCTGGAGATGTGCCTGCGCTTTGAGCGTGTGCAGGGTACCGGTCTGGCGTTGACTCGCCTGGGCGTGAGCCCGGTCAATGGTGACCTGTGGACTCAGCACTGGGCGATGCGCGCGCTGGAGTGCACCGGCGGCGTGTTTGCGGTGGAGTCCGCTCCGGGTGCCTGCAATTTTGAGCTGCGTCGCGAGATGTTCTACGCGATGCTGTCGCTGGTTCACTTGTCGACTTTGGGTCTGTCGGCTGAGCCGGAGGACTTCTACATGTTTGCCGATTCGGAGGCTGTGTGTAAGAAGTTCAAGCGTGAGCGTCGTGATTGCCGCCGTGCAATGCGTGCCCAGTACGACCGCGCCGCATAAGGTATATCGTGTATGCCTTATGCGGCATACGCGCATATCAGAGCCATTTGTTCTTCTTGAAGAACCAGTAGAGGAGCAGACAGGAACCCACCATGAGTAGCAGCGCGGCGGGGTAGCCGAACTCCCATTTGAGTTCGGGCATGACCTCAAAGTTCATGCCGTAGACGGAGCCAACGATGGTGGGCACCATGAGCAGCGCCGCGTAGGCGGAGATTTTCTTGGTATCGTCGTTCTGCTGCTGGCCGAGCAGGGTGTCGTGCACTCGCAGGGCGTTTTCTAGGGAGCTGCGAAGGTCCTCGAGGCGTTCTTTTGTGTGCACCACGTGGTCAAGCACGTTGCGGAATTGCCGGGCGAGCTCGACCGCTTCTTCGTTCTTTTCTTCGTCGGATGCGTCCGGGTAGGGTGAGGGGTCGAGCGCGCCGGTGCGTATGCCTTCGATGATGCGGCCGATCATGGATTCGAGGGGGCGGCAGGCACGCTGGAAGTCGATGACCTGGTTGAGCAGTTCGTAGATGCGCTGGGCGAGGGAGTTGGCCTCTTGCCGCTCGCTGGGAGAGAAGAGGATGTCTTCGATTTCGTCGTTGTCGTTTTCGAGTCCGTCGAGCACGGGCGCGTACCCGTCGACGGTGCTGTCGAGGATGCGGTGCAGCAGTCGGGCGGGGGATGCGTCGGGGGTGGCGTAGAGCAGGTTGAACTGGTCGTTGATGCGCTGGTTGCTGCGTTGTTCGTCGCGGACGAGTGCGAGGGTGTAGCGGGGGCCGGTGAAGAGGTGCAGTTCGCTCAGGCGCACTTCTTCTTCTTTGTCGAGGTAGATGGCGGGGCGGACGACGGTGAAGAGGGAGTCGCTGTATCGTTCTAGTTTGGCGCGCTGGTGGCCTCGTCCGGCGTCTTCGATGGCGAGTTCGTGCAGGTTGAAGGTTTCTTGTAGCCTGTGCAGTTCGTGGATGCCGGTGTTGGCGTATCCGAGGGCTACGGCAGTGTTGGGTTGCTGGTAGGCGTTGAGGGTTTCTTCTTCGGGTGCGCCTACGCGGATGCGGTCGCCGCTGGGGTAGATGGCTCCGGTAATGTAGGTCATCGTTGTACTCCTCTGAACGCTTTGGCGCCATGTGTGCGAGGCGCTCTTTCCAGCATACGGGATTGCACCCCGCCCGGTCATATGCACCGCGCGTGTACCCGGCATACGAAAAGCCCCCAGAGGGCACCTATAAGGTAGCCTCCGGGGGCTTTCACGTATTTAGATATTGAGCTTAGTCTTCGTTGATGAGGTCGCGGACCACAATGGTCTGGTCACGGTCGGGGCCCACACCAATCGCAGAGATACGGCAGCCAGAAATCTCTTCCAGCTTCAGCACGTACTTGCGGGCGTTCTCGGGCAGCTCATCCAGGCTCTTCGCATCCGAAATGTTCTCGGTCCAGCCATCGTAGTACTCGAAAATCGGCTTAGCGTGGTGGAACTCAGTCTGAGTCATCGGCATCTCGTCGTGGCGCACACCGTCAACGTCATAAGCCACGCAGACCGGGATCTTATCCAGGCCGGTCAGAACGTCCAGCTTGGTGATGAACAGGTCGGTGAAGCCGTTGATACGCACAGCCTGACGCGCCAGCACGGCATCGTACCAGCCGCAACGACGCGGACGGCCAGTGTTCACACCGAACTCGCCGCCGGTGGTGCGCAGGAACTCGCCCATCTCATCGAACAGCTCAGTCGGGAAGGGGCCAGCACCCACGCGGGTGGTGTACGCCTTCTGAATACCGATTACGCGGGAGATGCGGGTCGGACCCACACCCGAACCGACGCATGCGCCGCCGGAGGTCGGGTTGGAGGAGGTCACGAACGGGTAGGTGCCGTGGTCAACGTCCAGGAAGGTTGCCTGGCCGCCCTCCATCAGCAGGGTCTTACCCTCGTCCAGTGCCTTGTTCAGCAGCTGGGTGGTGTCCACAATCATCGGCTTCAGACGCTCAGCGTAAGACATGAAGTACTCGACGATCTCGTCGACCTCAACGTGGCGGCGGTTGTAGACCTTCACCAGCAGTTCGTTCTTCTGGCGCAGTGCGCCTTCAACCTTCTGACGCAGGATCGACTCGTCCAGGATGTCCTGAACACGCACGCCGAGGCGGCCCACCTTATCCATGTAGGCGGGGCCGATACCGCGGCCGGTGGTGCCGATAGCGCGCTTGCCGAGGAAGCGCTCAGTCACCTTGTCCATGGTCTGGTGGTAGGGCGCGACCAGGTGTGCGTTAGCAGAAATCTTCAGACGGGAGGTGTCAGCGCCGCGGGCCTCAAGGCCGTCAATCTCAGCGAACAGAGCCTCAGGGTTAACAACCACGCCGTTACCAATCACAGGGACGGCGTTCTCGCTCAGAATACCCGCGGGCAGCAGCTTCAGCTCAAACTTCTGGCCGTTCACCACCACGGTGTGACCGGCGTTGTTACCGCCGTTGGGCTTGACCACGTAGTCTACGCGGGGGCCGAGCAGGTCGGTTGCCTTACCCTTACCCTCATCGCCCCACTGGGCGCCCACAATCACGACAGCTGACATTTTTGTGCTCCTTGAAAGCCTTGAAGATACGCACCGGATTTCACGGCGCGGCGGCGACCTACCGCCTCATAATCCTGGTAGGCACACCTCTTCTAATGATACCGTGCCCGCCCCTTTAAGTCCCGTGTTACGGGGCGGTAGGCGTGCCGGATCCGGTGCCGGTGAGCCTCACCGGGCACGGCAACGCCCCCATCCGATATTCGGACGGGGGCGCTACCGGTATGAGCCGTGAAGACTACTTGATGATCTCGATGAAGGTCATCGGGTAGGTGTACTGCTCACCGCGGTTCGCAGCCATAGCAGCCAGGCTGTGGAAGATAACCATCAGGACGGTCACAACCGTCGGGACAACCCACAGGATGAGACCCAGGATGCCGAAGGTCAGAATAATCAGCAGCCAGGAAGCCATGCTGATGACCCACAGGGAGAAGTTGAAGTTGAACGCGCGACGGGCCGATTCCTTAGTGAAGGAGTAACCGGGCTTGTCCTTGTAGATGAACCACATGACCAGCGGCGCGAGAATACTTGCGGATGCGAAGGACAGCAGAGACAGAATCGCAGAAGCCAGGTGCGCGAGCATCGCCATGTTCTGGTCATCCTTGGAGGAGACTACGTAACCGTTGGGCTGCTGACCCGGCGCCTGCGAGTAGGAGGGTGCCTGCTGGTAGTACTGGTTGTACTGTTCAGGGTTCTGGGACATCGTTCTTTTCCTTAATCTATCGATGAGTGGATACAGCTAATCGTTGAGGTGCGGCTAATCATTGAGGCGCGGCGGCAGGCTAACTCACCGTTCTCGGCGGGTGCCCGCCTCGCTCTGCTTGGTCGCAACGCTCGTGATGGTTTCACCCTATCAAGGCAAGGTAAATGGAATATTAACCCTCGCCGGACAGCAGACGAAGAAACCCGAATATGACAAAGAATGAGACGCAATCTGCCCATCCACGCGGTCATATGTGCGTGGAGGGGCAGGAGCGTTATACGGTGTGGGTTGGCCGAGGTTAGTCCTGTTTCTCTACACCGGGTGAACCAGGATGCGCGGCGGGCTTCTGTAGTGCGGCGGCCTCGCGCTGTGCGGCGGCCTCGTGTAGCTTTGCGTGTTCCTGCTTTTTCAACGCCTCATACTCATCGAAAAAACCCTGTTTCTTCGTGTATCCGTTGATGCCCGTGTAGCCTTCCGGCAGGCGGTTGTACACGAGGTAGTACCAGAACTCGGCATGTGTCGTCTTTGTTTTCCGGAGGAGTTCCCTCAGCTGGTTCTTATGCTTCACCGCCTGAACAATACCTATAATCCATAGGACCGGCACCACAAACAATGATCCCACGCCGATAGTGATGAAGAAGAGCAGCATCGACATGCCGGCACTAGAATCGAACATGCTCACCAAAGGAACCAGCACAAACGGGTTCAGTATCAGCAGGACAATAAGCACGGTCTTCCAGAATGTGCGCTGACTCTCGATCTCTTCAATGTTGGAGCCAGCAAACGGATTATTGATGGGAACGTAGCCTACCGGCTGGATCATTGCCGCCCGCGAGGTGGGGTTCTCCTCAATCTTGACTGGGTTCAGGTGGGTAGCACACGCCTGCATGGGTGCGGAGGATTCAAGCGAGCGGTCCAGCAGGCGCATTTCGATAAGTTCCGAGTCGGGGATGCCGAAGAACGGCTCAGGAATAACCGGCAGAATAGCGCCCGGTTGCAGACCAAGGTGTTCCAGCCGAATGTACTCGCCGTAGGCGTGCGTTGCCTGAGTCTGCATAGCCTGAGCCTGCTCTTGCTGAGCCTGTTCAGTGGAGGCGAGCGCTACCGGGTGGTTCGCCTCGTCGTCCTTGCGAGATTCGTGAGTATCTTCTGAGGTGGCTTCTGGGGTGTCTTCCGACTCTTCGATGTCCTCGGTGTCTTGAGAGTCTTCGGGTTCACCCTCTGAGCCCTTCCGCGCGGAGTCGTAGCGCTTGGGGGCACCGGGGTAGACATATTCATAATCGGGGTCGGGGTGCTCTAGCTCTTCGTCGTCGGATTCTTCATATAGCTCAGCGTCTTCCGTTGTCGACGGCTGCTGGTCCATGAGTAGCAGCATGTATTCCGGGACGGACTGGTCGGTGTCCCAGAGGGGTTGGTACGCCTCTTCCTTCTGTACAGCTTCTATCTTTTCAGTGGGGTGCTCTGCCATGGTCGTCTCCTTCGCTTACCAGACATACTCCTAGGGGCACCACCGTACCAGCGTGCGCTGGGCACTCCCTTGAAACCTACCTGATAAAAGCTGAGAAAAACCCCCGGACAAGCGCTAACACTGATGTGTTAACACTGCCGGGGGTTCAGCACTACCGGAGTCCAAGGACTCACAGGAAGTCGACTATAATCCTTCCGCCGAGTTTGGCGTAGGGCTTGATGCAGGACTCGGAGCGTTCGGCGACGAAGGGATGGGAACAGCCGCCACCGAAGACATCGAAGAGGCCGTACCCAGGATTTCCTGCATTTCCTCGGCGTTCTTAGGCAGACGGTCGTACACCAGATAGAACCAGAACTGCCCAAGCGGCATGGCCTCCTGCTTCAATTCCTGGCGCTTCCGATCGAGCCGGTACAGCGCATAAATTAGTGCACTAACCCATAATCCCAGGGGAAGACCAAAAGTCACTACGGTAATCATCATGAAGACGTAGAAGACATACCCACCAGCTTCAGACCCCCCGATGCCAGAAGCCAAGAAGATATAGGTCAGGGGGTTGAGCAGCACACCAATAAAGAAGAGGGCAATGAGCTCAGGCCATGCTTTCCTCCGCAGGTCTGATCTGCTCACCTTGCCCGCAACCGGTGCCGCAGGGATGTACCCGATAGGTCGAGGCGCACCCTCTACTTTCTCGCCCAACCAGGAGGGGAACGCGGACGGCGCCTGCTGGTTTGCAGATGCAGCAGTATCCGTGCCCATGGGGGACATTCGGCGCATCGTGGGGCCCGGGCGACCGTACAGCGGTCGATTCAGCACCGGGTGCCCTGTCGCCGAAGGGAAAAAGTTCGCAGCCTGCGCAGAGGGCGCAGGAGCAGAAACCGACAGAGTGGACGCCGCAGAATCGGACACAGCAGGACTGGGCGCATCAGGAACCACGGGGTGAGCAGCCGCGGATGCAGAACGAGCCTTCTGTATCTCCAGGACCTCCTTCACCGGCTCGGGAATATCCCCGGTCGGCGTGGGAACCGGCGTTCCGTGAAGAAGCAAAGCCGAGTATTCGGGTGCGGGCTGATCTATATCCCACAGGGGCTGATACTCGCTATCGCTCTTCTCGGTTGGGTTCTGAGGGTTCTTCGGTGCTTCGCTATGCTCCACCACGGTGACCTCCTCCAATGCTTGTCTGCTGTTATGTGTCTGTTGTGTTGTCTACATTGTGTGTTCGGTACGCAGGGGGCTCAATCCCGTGGCTGTTCTTTGAGTCAGTGGCTCATCTGCTTACGCCTCGTCCGCTTCGTTAAGCCGCACAATGCTCAGAATCCACGCCACAAACCAGATGATGCCGGGAATCCCCATGAGCCCTGCGCTCACCTGATTCACCATCATAAAGAGACCTGCGACGAGTGGCCCCGCCCCGAACAGGCCCACAATGGAGAGAATCCCCGCCGCAATATAGGGATTCAGCACGGAAACGGCAAAGAACAGAAGCTTCGCCTCACCCTTCTGAGATGAATCAGACGAACCACCAAAACTCGTCACCGGCTGAGTAATGCCAATACGACGAGGCGAAGCGTGGATCACGGACGGGGTGCAGTCGTACACCAACCGGAACGTGAACCTTTCCTCAGCTCCACGCCTCCAGATGGAATTCACCATCACAGCGAGAAAATTGATAACAGCGCCCAGGGAGAAGACGAGCAGTACCAGCGGAAGAATACCGATGCTCAGCACCGAAAACCCTATGCCCGCCAGATATAGAGAACCTAGAGTTTCTTCGCTCAGGCTATAAGAAGGCAACAAGAAATATACGAAAGGACTCGCCGCGATAGCCAACGCTAGGTACACCAGCGCCTCCACCACGCGTCTACCAGTGTCCGGCATGCGGTCAGGAACCGGCACGGGGCTGTAGCCGACCAGCTCGCCGCCGTGTTCCTCCGGCGATTCTCCATTGGGGAGAGTTCCCTGAACATCATCCGCGTGGATGCGCATCAGCTGCGGATTGGGGCGACCGTAATACACATGGGGCGCCACCTTCAAAACACGCTGACGAGGGGAAACAGATTGATTGTCGATGGGTTGCTTCTTATCGGCAGTCATGATTCCTCCTCAGCAGTGTGACGCAGTGATACCGCGGGTGAACTAACAGTGGTCGGGGTACACTCGTACACCAGCCGGAACTCAAAATCATGCTGAATCTTGTGCTGCCTAACGAGTAGACGTATCGACTTGGCGGCTTCTTTAAGAGCTTTCAGAAACTTCACCAAGACGACACACAGGAAGCAGATTCCTGCAATATGCACAAGCAAAATCAGCGAAGGAAAATAAAAGAAGGGTATCAACAAGAAGATGAACATTTCTTCCATAGCCACGCTCCCTCCCCCGAAATTCAGCCTAATAAAACCCAGGCGGAACAATATCGGGCTCGCCAGCACGAAAAAGAGAGCTGCCCAGAGCACCACCCGCAGCAGTGGACCCAGCACGTACCAGATAAAGCCGCTCCAATCGGTGAAGAAACTCTTCGCATTGAAGGTTTCGCGGGGCTTCTCCATGGGGGCGTAGCCCGCCACATCGCCAATCTGCCAGGCGGATGAGCTGTACTCGGTGAGAGTGCCCTGTACCTCTCCCCTATGGATACATTCCAACCTCGGGCCGGGGTGGCCGTACATAACCTGGTCCGACATCAGCAGAGCAGATTCCTCAGTGGAAACGCGTCGCTTGACCATGGTTCGACCCTCCCTATCCCAGCATTTTTGATAGATGTTCAATAGATGGTTTTACACTAACAACCGAACCTGGAAAGAACCTGAACTCGAGTGCAAATGAAAAGCATGAAAAAGAAAAGGGTCGAACATGTCCACAATTTGATGCATTTAGAAGTAATAAACGCTTCACAAGCCATTTTGAGGTGTATCCTAGTTCACATCTAGTGTGTTCAAGTTCATCTAGAACTCACCAGAAAAAACACACCAGCCTCCCCCAACACTGTGGGAGCCAAGCAAAGGAGCACCGTGCAACACACCGCCTCCCCAAACCCCCGCGGCCGGTCGCACCGACGCCGAATCGGCAGCGGGCTACTCACCCTCAGCATGGCGCTGAGCCCCCTCGCAGCACTGGGCACCACCGCCCACGCCGCAGAAGACCCCGACGCCGTCAAGCAGGTACTCAGCGAAAGCATGAAGAACGCCAGCGGCACCGTCACCGCCTTCGTCCGCTTCAAGGGTAAGGGCGCATTCGAGCAGACCCAGCCCGCAGGCGTACTCGCTGGCACGCAGGCACCCGTCAACCGCAGCTCGCAGGTGCAGGCCATCGCCTCCCAGGTGCAGAGCCAGGCACAGCAGGTCAGCAGCCAGTCCGGCGCGCAGGTCCTCTACACCACCCACAACGCAGTACGCGGCGTGGCAGTGCGCGGTGACGCCGAGTCCATCAAGGCACTCGCCAACCGCTCCGACGTAGAGAAAATCTCGCCCATCCTACCCAAGTACCGCCAGAACGCGGGCGCCGCCGTTGACGCAGGCTCCCTCGCCACCTGGACCGGCACCACCAACCCCGCCGGCGCGGGCGGATACACCGGCAAGGGCGTGAAGATCGCCGTCATCGACTCCGGTATCGACTACACCCACACCGACTTCGGCGGTAGCGGCAAGCTCGAAGACTACGAGAAGGCATCCAAGCTCACCGAGCTGCCCTCCGCAGACTCCGGACTCATTAACCGCACCAAGGTTGCTGGCGGCTACGACCTCGTTGGTGATGCCTACGACGGCACCAACACCGCAACCCCCGACGGCAACCCGCTCGACTGCACCACCGGCGGCCACGGCACCCACGTGGCGGGCACCACGGCAGGCTACGGCGTGAACGCCGACGGCAGCACCTTCACCGGCGACTACTCCAAGCTCACCGCAGAGCAGCTCAAGACCATGAAGATCGGCCCCGGTGTTGCCCCCGAGGCTGAAATCTACGCCTTCCGCGTCTTCGGGTGCAGCGGCAGCACCAACGTCGTTATCGAGGCGCTCGACCGCACCCTTGACCCCAACGGTGACGGCGACTTCTCCGACCGCGCGAACGTGGTCAACATGTCCCTCGGCGGCGAATTCTCCCCGCAGGACGACCCCGAAGCCTACGCCGTTGACGCGCTCACCCGCGCCGGTGTGCTCTCCGTAATCTCCGCGGGTAACGCCAACGACTACAGCCTGCGCGGCGACACCTACTCCAACTCCGGTCACCCCGCCACCGCATCCAGCGCAATCACCGTGGCTAACGCCTACGGCTCTACCCGCGCCGTCGATGCGGCAGAGCTGACCGACCCGGCCACCGGCACCACCCGCAAGGTACGCGGCGACTACAGCGTCTCCTACCCCTGGGCACAGGCAGGCAGCAAGGAATTCACCGGTGAACTCACCGCAATCTCCGAGAACAACCGCTACGCCTGCAACGCCCTCAGCGCCGACGAAGCGGCAGCTGTAAAGGGCAAGTGGGTGCTCATCGACTGGGCTAAAGATGACGGCGAACTCGCCTGCGGCTCCAAGGTGCGCTTCGACAACCTGGAGGCGGCAGGCGCCAAGGGCGTGCTGCTTGCAGGCCATGACGAAGAGCCCGGTCTGGGTATTGCCGGTAACGATACCCTGCCCGGTTTCCGCCTGGCAGCATCCGCTGCTAAGGACCTGCGCGCACAGATCACCGCAGCAGAAGCGGCAGGTAAGCCCCTGACCGTGCGCCTCGGCAACGACCTGAAGTCCTCCCTGCGCGTGGACACCGACAAGCTGGATCAGCTGAACCCCATGAGTGCCCGCGGCTTCCACGGCAGCTACGGCTACACCAAGCCCGACATTGCGGCACCCGGCTCGTACATCACCTCCGCGGCGGTGGCGACCGGTAACAACTCCGTGACCTTCAGCGGCACCTCCATGGCGGCACCCTACGTGACCGGCTCCGCCGCCCTGGTCATGCAGAGCCACCCGACCTACACCCCCGCACAGGTCAAGTCCGCCCTCATGAACACCGCAACCCACGATGTGCGCACCGAATCCGGTGCCGCATACGCGGTGGATCGCGTGGGTGCTGGACGAGTCGACACCCTCGCTGCCGTGCAGTCGAAGTCCCTCGTCTACAACGCTGACAAGAGCGGTACCGTGTCCCTGAGCTTCGGCGTGCTCGAGTACGCGCCGGATGCGGGCGTTCAGACCCTCACCCGCGAGGTGACGGTCGAGAACACCGACTCCGTGGCGCATACCTACGCCCTGTCCTACGCTGAAAGCACTAATATTCCCGGCGTGGAATATTCCTTCCCTTCCTCGGTCACCCTCGCACCCGGTGAGACTAAGAAGTTCGAACTGAGCGTGCGCATCGACCCGTCCAAGCTGGAGAAGACCCGCGACGCGGCAATGGACGCAACCCAGAACGCAACTGACTACTACACCGGCAACGAAACCGTTCCCGCACAGTACCGTCAGTACATTGCGAGCGCATCCGGCCGACTCGTCCTCACTGAAGACGGCACCAAGGCACTGCGCCTGCCCATCCACGTGGCACCCAAGCCCGTGAGCACCATGCACGCTGCCGAAGGCACCGTCACCTTCACCCAGAAGCCCTCTAGCGACGAGGCACAGAAGGCAGACACCGGCTGGACCAAGTCCCAGATTTCGCTGCGCGGCACTGAGGTCAACCAGGGCGGCTACCGCTCCCTGCTTGGTGCTTTCGAGTACGGTGCGAGCGTGGACCGTGTGGCTCCGACCTCGCTGTCGCTGAACAGCAACGTTAAGGCGAACCTGCAGTACGTTGGTGCTTCCTCGGATGCGCCCGCGCTGAAGGCTGCCGGCGGTAACGCTGATGACGGCACCCTGCGTTTCGGTATCTCCACCTGGGCGAACTGGGATGTTGTCTCCTACGAGAACACCTTCACCGTAGAAATCGACACCGACGGCAACAACCGTGCCGACTACAAGCTGGTTACCGACCGCGCTAAGGGTCTGGACTACCCGCTGGTTCGCCTCTACGGCTACAAGAACGGCAACCTCGTTGAGCTCGCCTACTACCCGCTCAACGGCGCCTGGGGTGATGTGGACACCAACATGATGGACACCAACACCCTCATCATGGGTGCACCCCTCAAGGATCTGGGCCTGACCAGCGCAAACAACCCGGACATCCAGTACCGAGTTAGCGCAACCACCCAGTACGAGTGGGGTAACGTCAGCGAAACCGGCTGGATTAAGTACCGCCCCTTCAGCCCCAAGCTGTGGTTCAGCGGCGACTCCTCCGCCGTGGCTGGCCTCCACCCGGATGCCTCCACCACCACCCTGATGGCGCACCGCTCCGCTGACGCGATCCCCGCACTCGGCGAATCCGGCGCACCCGCTAAGGCACTGCTGTTGCACCTGCACAACGGCACCGGCGACCTCTCCGGCACCAACGGCGCCAAGGGTAACCGCGCCGAGGTACTGAACATCAAGGAGCAGCAGAGCGAGTACATCACTCCGTCCCGCTTCACCGATGTGAAGAACACCGACCAGTTCTACACCGAGATCTCTTGGTTGGCTCAGCGCGGCATCACCACCGGCTACCCGGACGGCACCTACCGCCCGCTGGAGTCCGTGGAACGTGGCGCAATGGCGGCGTTCTTCTACCGCATGCAGGGTTCCCCGCAGTTCACCGCCCCCTCCACTCCGAGCTTCAAGGATGTGCCCACCACGCACCCCTTCTACAAGGAGATTGAGTGGATGAAGGCGCAGGGCATCACCACCGGCTACTCGGACGGCACGTTCCGCCCCTCCGCACCGGTGAACCGTGACGCCATGGCTGCGTTCTTCTACCGTGCGGCGGGTTCCCCGCGCGTGGATCTGCCCGCGACCAGCCACTTCAGTGACGTGTCTACCGATAACCAGTTCTACCGTGAAATCACGTGGCTGGCTTCGAAGGGCATCAGCACCGGCTGGCCGGACGGCACCTACCGCCCGGTAACCCCCATTGCCCGCGATGCGATGGCGGCGTTCATCTACCGCTACACCGAGAAGGTTGCTAACCAGGCCGGCCGCTAGACGGTAGTGAACCGTTAGCGAACAGTTCGGGTCCCCTCCCGCCTCCTGCCCCCTCCCACCCCATGCAGGGGGTGGGAGGGACACCCGGAACCGGCAGGCTCCGGGGTCTAAAGACCCCGGGACCTCTCAAGTTTTGGTGGCGGTTTCACCGGCGGACACGCTCACTCGTCGTCTGCCGGTGGGGCCGCCTCCGCACATCACCGATATACAACCACAGAGCACACAGCACTATCGAAAAACAGATAATCCGAAGGAGGATTCCATGACAACGCCTCATGCGCCACGCCGCAGAATGAAGGCTGTCGGTGCGACCGGTTTGAGTGCGGCTCTTGCCCTTACTCTCGGCGTTCCCGCCACTTTCTCTGCAGCTCACGCTCAGAGCCCCCAGCAGGTCGAAGGAAATACTGCGAGCGCATCCGGTAACGCTGCTTCGCGTATCAGCCCGGGTCTGCAGAAGGCTGAAGGCCAGATCACCGTGTATGTTCAGTTCAAGGGCAAGGGCGCGTATGAGCAGACCCAGTCCGCGGCTGTTCTGGCACGTAAGGAGGCGCCGGCGAACCGTCAGGCGCAGGTGCAGGCTATTGCAGCCCAGGTGCAGTCGCAGGCTCAGTCTGTGGCGGCCGCTTCTGGTTCGAAGCTGATGTACACCACGCATAATGCGATGCGTGGTGCGGCGATTACTGGTGATGCTGCGCAGATTCGTGCGTTGGCGGAGCGCCCGGATGTGGAGCGTATTTCGCCGATTATTGCGAAGGAGCGCATGAACTCCGGTAGCGAGATTGATACGAAGACTCTTGCTACGTGGACTCGTGAGAATACGGGGTACACGGGTAAGGGCGTGAAGATTGCGATTGTTGACTCCGGTGTTGACTATACGCACGCTGATTTTGGTGGCCCGGGTACGGTGGATTCGTACCTGAAGGCTAAGGCGATGACGGAGCTTCCGTCCGCTGATTCGGGTCTGATTGATCGTAATAAGTTCATTGGCGGCATTGACCTGGTCGGTGATGACTACAATGCGTCGGTACCTGAGAAGTCAACTCCGCAGCCGGATAATAACCCGCTGGACTGCCGTCCGGATGGTTTCGGTTCTGGCGGTCACGGCACCCACGTGGCGGGTACTGCCGCCGGTTATGGTGTGACGGCAAACGGTACGACTTACCGTGGCGATTACAAGAACCTGACGGAGGAGCAGCTGAAGGGCATGTCCATTGGCCCCGGTACTGCTCCTGATGCTCAGATTTTGGCGATTCGCGTGTTTGGTTGCTACGGCAATTCGAGTGTTGTGATGAAGGCGCTTGATACCGTGATGGACCCGAATGGTGACGGTGATTTCTCTGACCGCGCCGACATTGTGAACCTGTCTCTCGGTGGCGAGTTCGCCCCGGCTGACGACCCTGAGTCGTACATGATTAATACGATGGCGCGCCAGGGTGTGTTCACTGTGGCTGCTGCCGGTAACGCCAATAACTACAACGGTGTGGGTGACACCTACTCCGATTCGGGTAGCCCGGCGAATGCTGCTGCGGCGCTGTCTGTGGCGAACGCTTACGGTTCGACTCAACCGATTGACCGTGTCCGCGTGACCACGAAGACTGGTTTGGAGTGGTTGCAGGGTGATTATTCGGTGAACTTCGATTATTCGAAGGCATCCGCTGATCAGTTGCGCGGCGAGGTTGTTGCCGCTCCGAAGCGTAACCGTTACGCTTGCGAGGCTTTCACCGCTGAAGAGGCGAAGGCTTTGAAGGGTAAGTGGGTTTACTTCGAGTGGGATCAGGATGATTTGACGTTCCCGTGCGGTTCGAAGACGCGTTTCGATAACGTTCAGGCTGCCGGCGGTGTTGGTGTGGTGATGGCTGGTAAGGCTGAGCGCTACACCATCGGCATTGGCGGTAATGCGACCATTCCGGGTCTGCGTCTGACTGCTTCTTCGACGAAGGACCTGGAGAAGGCTCTGGCTGCCGGTCCGGTGACCGTTGAGATGAACCTGGACTACAAGGCTTCGGGTCGTAGCTCCCACTCGCACGCTTTTGATCTGAATTCTTCGAGTGCTCGCGGTCAGCACGGTTCTGACGGCTTCATTAAGCCTGACCTTGCGGCGCCGGGTACTGAGATTGTCTCTGCCGCTGTGGGCATGGGTAATAAGGGTGTGTCCTTCACCGGTACCTCCATGGCGACCCCGCATGTTGCCGGTATTGCCGCTCTGGTGATGCAGGCGCATCAGGATTACAACCCGCAGATGATTAAGGCTGCGCTGATGAACGGCGCGTCCACCCCGATCAAGAATGAGCAGGGTGCGCAGTACGCGGTGGATCGTGTGGGTACGGGCATGGTGAATGCTCGCGCCGCCGTGGACACCAAGGTTATCGCGTACGATGCGAAGACCCCCGAGCGTGTTTCAACCGCGTTTGGTGTGCTGGAGTACACCCCCGATTCGGGTATTCAGACTGTTCAGCGTGAAATCGTTCTGGACAACACCGATTCGCAGGCTCACACCTACACTCTGAGCTACGAGGCAAGCACGACCATCCCGGGTGTGGAGTACTCCTACCCGCAGCAGGTGAGCGTGGGTGCCGGTGAGCGTAAGAACGTGACCGTGACCGTGCGTATTGACCCGTCCAAGCTGGAGAAGACCATGGACCCGGCAATGAGCGCCGACCAGGTCGCTCAGGACTGGACGACCGGTAAGACTCTGGCTGCCGGTAAGCGCCAGTACATTGCGAGCGCTTCTGGTCGCCTGATTTTCTCTGAGAATGGCCGCGAAGCGATCCGCCAGTCGATTCACGTAGCACCGAAGCCCGTCTCGAAGATGCGCGTTGATGCGTCCCGTATTGATTACAAGGGCATTGCCGATAAGGAGTCCACGGTGACTCTGCGCGGTACGACCCTGAACCAGGGCGGTTACCGTTCGCTGCTGGGTGCGTTTGAGCTGGGTGCGGTCAGTGACCGTATTCCGTCCGGTCAGCTGAAGCTGCCGTCGAACCAGTCCGTTGACCTGCAGTATGTGGGTGCCGCCTCGGACGCTCCGGCGTTGAAGGCTGCGGGCAAGAACCCGAACGATGGTTCTCTGTTCTTCGGTATTTCGACCTGGGGCACTTGGGATAGCATGCACTGGGGCCGTCAGGTACAGGTTCAGATTGATACGAACAACGACTCCGCCGCAGATTACGTTCTGGAGGTGACCCGCGAGAAGGGTCTGGACTACCCGCTGGTGAAGGTCTGGTCCATCTCCGGTAACGCATCCACCGTGGTGGCTCGCTACCCGCTGAACAGCGCCTGGGGCGACACCGACACCAACATCATGGACACCAACACCATGATTCTGGGTGTGCCGCTGAAGGACCTGGGCCTGACCGCTGAGAAGGCTCAGACCATCAAGTACACGGTGCAGACCGACACCTGGTACAACGATGGCAACCCCTACGTGGACACCACCTCGGCTATCGAGTACTCCCCCTTCAACCCCGGTGTTTGGTTCACGGGTGAGGAGTCGGGCGTGCCCGGCCTGTTCGTGGACCGTGACGGCGGCCAGCTGACCGTTCACCGCAAGAACAACAACAAGGAGCGTCAGGCTCTGTTCCTGCACATGCACAACGCGACTGGTGACCTGAGCGGCCGTAAGACCGCTAACGGTGTTGCCGCTGGCGACCGTGCGCAGGTCGTGAAGGTGGCTCGTACCATCCACGATGCACGCTTCACTGACGTTCCGGCGGATAACCAGTTCTACCGTGAAATCACGTGGATTGCTGCCCGTCAGATTGACCGCGGCTACCAGGACGGCACCTTCCGCCCGCTGAACAACATGGACCGCGCAACCATGGCTGCGTACTTCTACCGTATGAGCGGCTCGCCGCAGTACACCGCACCGTCCACCCCGAGCTTCTCGGATGTTCCGCTCAACCACCCCTACTACAAGGAGATTGAGTGGATGAAGGCTCAGGGCATCACGACCGGCTGGCCCGATGGTACGTACCGTCCGGAGGGTTCAGTGAACCGTGACGCGATGGCGGCGTTCTTCTACCGTTACGCGGGTTCGCCCGAGTACACTGCCCCCGCGCAGGCTCGTTTCACGGACGTTCCGACCGACAAGCAGTTCTACCGCGAGATTTCGTGGCTGGCTGAGCAGGGCGTGACCACCGGTTGGCCCGATGGTTCGTTCCGCCCCGTGGAGCCGGTACACCGTGACGCTATGGCGGCGTTCGTGTACCGCTACAGCACGGGTGTGCTGAAGGAAAGCCCTGAAATTTAGGGGCACAGAATCTAAAAACCCTGAGATCTAGGGTTTATAAGGTTCTACCGCTGTAGGTGCTACCTCAGCAGGTTTTACCGAGCAGGTTCTACCGAGGGAGCCGTACCGTTGCAGTTGATCTGCGACGGTGCGGCTCCCTTTTTCTGTGGCCGAGTGCTTTCTATTGACGCGTAATGTTCCGTAATACGAGTCTGACTAGGTTATATAAAGAATCGTTGAGACAATGAATGAAGGTTTCTTCACCAGGCGGCATGAACCTTGACGTTCACGCCGCACAGACGCACTGGAGACGCACCGAAGCACTCTCGGTGCACCGCTCTCAGCGCAGAACTCTCCGCGCGGAACCCGCAGTGAAGAAACCGCTAAGAAACACACCATCCCTAAAAGAATCAAGGAGCATTCAGTGGCAACCTTCCCTGAAGCTACCCCCGCGCGAGCAGCCCGGCACACACAGCCGGGTCGCCTCAAGCAGCTGGCACGCAGCTGCGGCGCACTCACCCTGGGGCTCACCCTCGGGCTGACCGCCCTGCCGTTCGGTACCGCCGCCTACGCGGCACCGGGCGTAGTACGCGGCGCAGACCGGGACGCACCCCACCATGACACCGGCACCGGCGAGAACACCAACGACGTTCTCTCCCCCAGCCTGGACGGCGCCACCGGCGAACGCGCCGTGTTCGTCCGTTTTAAGGGCCAGGGCGCGTACGCCCAGACCCAGCCGGACGCGGTCCGCTCCCGCGCGCAGGCACCCGTCAACGCGCAAGCACAGGTGCAGGCGATCCGTGCGAGCGTGCAGCAGCAGGGCGCCTCCGCGGCGAAGGAATCCGGCGCGCAGGTCCTGTACACCACCCACAACACGATGCGCGGCGTGGCGCTCTACGGTAACGTCGAGCAGATTCGTGCGCTCGCAAACCGTGACGATGTGGAACGCATCAGCATCATTGAGGACATGGCACCGCAGAACAGCGGCACCCTCATTGATACGGACACGCTCTCCGTGTGGGCGAAGAGCCCGGCGAACCCCGCCTCCACCGGCTACACCGGCAAGGGCGTGAAGATTGTCGTGCTCGATACCGGTATCGACTACACTCACGCCGATTTGGGTGGCCCCGGCACGCAGGAGGCCTTCGAGAAGGCGAAGGCATCCGACACGATTCCCGAGGGCAGCTACGATCCGAAGAAGTTCCTCGGCGGCTACGACCTGGTCGGTGACGACTACAACTCCGCTAAGAAGGAGACCTCCACCCCACGCCCGGATGCTAACCCGCTTGACTGCGGCGGCCACGGCAGCCACGTGGCGGGTACAGCGGCAGGCTACGGCGTGAACGCGGACGGCTCGACCTTCCACGGCGACTACTCCAAGCTCACCGAAGAGCAGCTCAAGGACATGAAGATCGGCCCCGGCTCCGCACCGGACGCCCAGCTGATTGGCCTGCGCATCTTCGGTTGTAAGGGCACTACCGCGTTCGTCCCCAAGGGCCTAGACCGCGTGCTTGACCCCAACGATGACGGCGACTTCTCGGACCGCGCCGACATCGCGAACCTGTCGCTCGGTAACGAGTTCGGCGTGTTCGATGAGACCGTGAACTACGCGGTCGGCTCCCTCTACCGCGAGGGCATCCTCTCCGTGGTTGCGGCGGGTAATGCCAACAACTACAACGCCGTGGGCGACACCTACTCCAACTCGGGCGGCCCCGGCACCAGCGCCTACGGCCTGACCGTGGCGAACTCCATCGGCTCAACCCAGCTGGTGGACCGCGTGAAGATTCTCGCCCCCGCGAACGAGGCAGACACCTACGGCGACTACTCGGTGAACTTCGACTACGCAAAGGCGACCAAGGAGCAACTGCGCGGCACGGTGGTGCGTGCCGCCTCCCGCAACCGCTACGGCTGTGAAGCATTCACCGAAGAGGAAGCCGCCGCTCTGAAGGGCAAGTGGGCTCTCATCGACTGGGCGGACGCTGACGGCTCCGCACCGTGCGGTTCGAAGGTGCGCTTCGACAACCTGCAAGCGGCAGGCGCAACCGGCGTGGTGCTCACCTCGAACACTGAGGTCGGTGACACCGCTATCGGCGGTAACTCCTCTATTCCGGGCGTGCGCCTGGCAAAGAGCCAGGTGGACCGCCTTTCCGCGCAGATTGATTCGGGTGAGCTGACCCTGCAGCTCGGCGAGAACCTGCGCGACTCGATCCGCGTGCCCAACGGCAAGCTGGATCAGGCGAACACCTCCACCGCGCGTGGTCTGCACGGTTCGCACGGCATCACCAAGCCGGACGTTGCGGCACCGGGTACGAACATTTCCTCCATCGAGGTTGGTAGCGGTACCGGTTCGAGCGTGAAGACCGGTACGTCCATGTCCACGCCCTTTGTTGCCGGTGTTGCGGCACTGATCATGCAGGCGCACCCGGAGTACGGTCCGCGCATGATTAAGACCGCTATCATGAACACCGCCGACCACCACATGCAGGACGCCTGGGGCAACCCCTACGCGGTGGACCGTGTGGGTACCGGCCGCATCAACACGCGTGCGGCGGTGGCTGACCGCGTCATGCTGTTCAACGCGGCACGCCCCGAACAGGTTTCGGACACGTTCGGCGTGCTCGAGTACACCCCGAACGCCGGCGTGCAGACCCTGCAGCACCGCGTGAGCGTCGAGAACACCGACTCGGTGGCGCACACCTACACCCTGAACTATGAGGGCAGCACGAGCATCCCGGGTGTGGAGTTCTCCTACCCGCAGTCCGTGTCTGTGGGTGCCGGCCAGAAGGCAACGTTCACCGTGACGGTGCGCATTGACCCGTCGAAGCTGGAAAAGACCCGCGACCCGTCCATGTACCCGACCCAGGATTCGGTGAACTACTCGACCGGTACGGTGACCATTTCGGGCGCCCGCCAGTACATTGCGAGCGCTTCGGGCCGCCTGATTCTGACCGATGCTGACTCCTCGGCTGCGGTGAAGACCCTGCGCATGCCCCTGCACGTGGCACCGAAGCCTGTCTCCGCGATGCGTGTGGCTGGCTCCGATATCGCCTTCGACGCGGAGGGCTCCGGCGCGACTGAGCAGACTCTGACCCTGCAGGGAACCGCAGTGGATCAGGGCGGTTACCGCTCCCTGCTGGGTGCCTTTGAGCTGGGCGCTTCGAGCCCGCGCATCCCCACCGCGAAGCTGGGTGTCGGCTCGGATTCCCGCATGGACCTGCAGTACGTGGGTGCCGCCTCGAACGTGGCTGAGTTGAAGGCTGCCGGCAAGGACACCTCCGATGCGCGCCTGTCCTTCGGTATTTCCACCTGGGGTAACTGGCAGGAGGTGACCCCGCGCGGCTCCTACTACGTGTTCGTTGATACCAACAAGGACGGCACGAGCGACTACCGCCTGCAGACGGTGCGTGAGAAGGGCCTGGACTACCCGCTGGTGAAGGTTTCTAAGCGCAGCAACGGCAAGTGGCAGGCCATCGAGAACGCCCTGTACCCGCTGAACGGCACCTGGGGTGATACGGACACCAACATCATGGATTCGAACACCCTGGTGATGACTGTTCCGCTGAGCGTTCTGGGCCTGGACCCGAACGCCGAGTCCACCGAGATTTCGTACTCGGTGACCACTTCTAGCGCGTTCTCCGCGACGACCGTGGTTGATACGACTGATTCGGTGGTGTTCAACTATGCGGCGCCGAAGCTGTGGTTCAGCGGCGAGTCCGCCGGCGTGCCGAACCTGTTCGTGGATGCACCGGAGACTCAGCTGGTGGCGCACCGTAACGGCGACGCGAAGAACGTTTCTGCACTGTTCCTGCACATGCACAATGCGACCGGCGACCTGTCCGGTACGAACGGTGCTGCGGGTGAACGTGCGCAGGTTCTGCGTGTCTCGTCGAACTCTGAGGCTACCGCCGCGAGCGCGCACTTTACGGATGTTCCGGCGGATTACCCGTTCGTGAATGACATTAACTGGCTGGCTCAGCGTCGTATTACGACCGGCTACCCGGATGGTACGTTCCGCCCGAACGGTTCGGTGGAGCGCGGCGCGATGGCGGCGTTCTTCTACCGTATGGCGGGTTCGCCGCAGTTCACTGCGCCGTCCACTCCGAGCTTTAAGGATGTGCCGCGTGACCACCCGTTCTTCAAGGAGATTGAGTGGATGCGTGCCCGCGGTATTACGACCGGCTGGTCGGATGGTACGTTCCGTCCGAATGCTGCGGTGAATCGTGATGCTATGGCGGCGTTCTTCTACCGTTTTGCGGGTTCACCGGCGTATTCTGCTCCGGTGGCGTCGCCGTTTAGTGACGTGTCGGCCGGTAGCCAGTTCTATCGTGAGATTTCGTGGTTGGCTGAGCAGCGTATTACGACTGGTTGGGCTGATGGTTCGTTCCGTCCGGTTCAGCCGATTGAGCGTGGCGCGATGGCGGCGTTCTTGCACCGCTATAACGTGCGTGTGCTGAATAACCACTAGTCGGAGCGTTATATTTGAGCGCTAAATACCCCCGGCAGATGCTGTACACATCTGCCGGGGGTACTTGTTTGCCTCACCCTGCCCGAGGCGGGCTAGTTAGCGCCGGCGGGCTTCTTTGCGGTTAAGCTTCTCAATGGCGGCTTCCACCTTTAACTTGCGGTGATTGAGCTTCCAGAGGCTAAAAGACTGCAGCAAGGTACTCTTACCAATCTCCACAAGGGAGGGCAGCCTCTGCTGGATGAGTGCCTCATTGATTTCTTCCGGGGTGGCGCCCTGCTCCTTCATCTGCTCGATGATGATGTTCGCCTCCGCTATTTTCCCCGAGGTGAGCGGGTGGTTGTCGAGGCTGGTTTCGATGTCTACGAGCTCGTCGTAGAGTTCAGTTTTTGTTTTTGCCATGGTGCTGTCTTCACCGTCCTTGGTTGACGTGTTCTGCGGCGTAGCGGGTGTATGGGTGTTTTCCCTCATCACCAGCTGTTTTGAACGGTATTTGAACCGTACACTCATCCTAGCAAACAGGGGGCTGGAACAAGGATTGCAACCTGTGAGTACGCTGCGTATTTGCGGAACTGGAGGAAGGCTAGAGCAGCACCGAACCCGCCGCGCAGGCGGGTCTGAACGCACCGTGTGGAACACTACCTCGCCTCCCTCGGCGGTTCACCGCACAGGCTATAAGGTGGAGCGTACACTTAAGTCATGCGTGAATTACAGGCACAGATCATCCGTGAAATGGGCGTCAAGCCCAACATGACCGAAGAGCAGGCACGCGAAGAAGTGGAGCGCCGCATCCAGTTCATCTGCGACTACCTGGAAGCCACCGGAAGCCGCGGCCTGGTACTGGGCATCAGCGGCGGCATCGACTCCACCCTGGCGGGTCGCCTCTGCCAGCTGGCGGTGGACCGCCTCAACGAGCGCGGCCGCACCACCGAGTTCGTGGCGGTGCGCCTGCCCTACCGTGTGCAGCACGACGAAGAGGACGCGCAGGAGGCGCTACGTTTCATCCAGCCCACCCGCTCCCTGACCTTCAACATTGCCGAAGCGGTGGACGGTTTCGACAGCGCCTACACTGCCGCGACCGGCGAGCAGATCAGCGACTTCAACAAGGGCAACGTGAAGGCGCGCGCCCGCATGATCGCCCAGTACGCGATTGCTGGCGACCCCGGCTACCTGGTGGTCGGCACCGACCACGCGGCGGAGTCCATTACCGGCTTCTTCACGAAGTTCGGTGACGGCGGCGCGGACCTGCTGCCGCTGTACGGCCTGAATAAGCGCCAGAACCAGCTGCTGCTGCGTGTTTTGGGTGCCTCTGAGCGTCTGTGGGCTAAGCCGCCGACTGCTGACCTGTTGGACGGCGTGCCCGGCCGCACCGATGAGGATGAGCTGGGTCTGACGTACCCGCAGATTGACGACTACCTGGAGGGTAAGGAAATCGACGAGGCGGCGGCGCAGAAGCTGGAGCAGATTTACCTGCGTAGCCGCCATAAGCGCACTACCCCGGTGACGATTTTTGATTCCTGGTGGAAGAACTAGGCGGAAGAACTAGCGCTTTAACCGCCTTAGAACTAACGTAAAAGCCCCAGATCCCTTGGTGGGAGTCCGGGGCTTTTACTATGTTTTTGCAAACCGAGGGCTATGCCTTCTGTTCGGGCTGTGCAGCGGTAGCCTGAGCGTCAAATCCCTCAGAACCTTCAGCTTCAACCTTAGGCTCAGCCGGGGGCACCTTCGAGCCGCCCGTGGCGAGGAACAGCACCAAACCCAACGCGCAGGCGAGCACCTGAGTGAAGGGGAACGCCCAGGTCAGGCCCTTAAAGCCGAACCACATGTTGCCGAAGTACATGGCGGGGAAGAACAGCAGCGCAATGCCGAGGGTCATCAGCATTACCGGGCCGCCCTTACCGGCCGCCTGGAACCAAGACTCAAACACGATGCTGACCGCGTTGAACACGGCGGCGAGCATCAGCGCGACCAGGACCTCTTCACCGGTGGAGACCAGGCGCTCATCACCAACCACGGCGAGCAGTTCGCGGCGGAAAATCAGCACCGGAATGATGATGGCCGCGGAGGTAATAACCGACAGGATCGTTGCGGTGCGCAGCGCCTGCTTCACGCGGGCGCCGTTGCGGGCACCGTACGCGTAGGCGTACAGCGGGATACCGCCCATGCACAGGCCCATACACAGCATTTCGGGCACCATGTTCAGGCGCATTGCCAGGCCAAACGCCGCCACAGTGTCATCACCGTAGGAGGCGGCGAGGTTGTTCAGCAGCAGGGCGGCGAAGATCAAGTTCAGGCTCTGAATGAGCTCAGCGGCACCGACCGCAACCACGGGCTTAATGATGGCGGGGTCGAGGGAGAAGTCGCGGATGTTCGCGGAGAAGTTCTCGCTCTGACGCATCAGGAACAGCAGGTAGTACAGCATGGACGCACCGTTGGCCAGTAGCATCGCCCAGCCGGAACCGGCAATACCCATGCCCATGATGGCGATGAACAGCACGTCGAAGATGCAGGTGACGACGGTACCGACAATGATGCCGTACATGGACTGCTTGGCGTAGCCTTCGGATCGGACCAGCTGTTCGAGGGTGAACATGCCAATGGCGAGGGGCGCTCCGAGGAACATGAGGTGCACGTAGATGCGGGTCGGCTCGTAGGATCCGCCGGAGGCGCCCATGATGCCGGTAATCGGGTCGGCAAGGATGAAGCCGATAATGGCGGCGATAGTGCCTACACCGAGTGCCGAGTAGAGCGCGAAGGAGGTGACGCGGTGGATTTCGTGGGCGGGCTGGCCCTCACCGAGCTTGCGGGAGGCGAGGGTGGAGGCGCCCAGACCGAACAGGCCCGCGATTGCCATGATGAGGCCGAAGACGGGCTCGCCGTAGCCGGTGGCGGCGAGCTCTTCGACGCTGCCGTAGTGGCCGACGAAGTAGGAGTTCACCACGTTGTAGATGCTGGTGATGGCGAGGCCCAGTGCCATGGGCACGCCGAGGGAGAGGAGCGCCTTGAGGATGGGGGCGTCTTTGAGCAGGTAGATGTTCTGCGGGTCTTCGCTTACGCCATGAGGACCCTGAGGGCCGTGTCCTGCAGCGGGTGCAGCATTGTTGGGTGCGCCGTTTTTGGGCGCGGTGTTTTCAGTCTGGCGGGACGTCATAGGCTCCTTGGTCTGTGTGGTATCCGGTGCGCGGTGAATGACTCGGTAAGAGGCGTGGTCCGCGCGAAAAACGGGCTGGTGTATTGTACCATATTCACGTGGTGGTGAGTCTAGAGGTTTAGACATAAAAGTAACGAGGCGCCCCTCCCCCCGCTGTTCGGGGTGGGGCGCCTCGCCTCATGCGTAGGAGCGTGAGCTATTCGAGCTCAAGCGGGCCGAGCACACGCATGACCTCGATGTCCAGGCGTTCCTGGATCTGGTGCAGTACGTTCGTGTCGATTCTGCCTTCGTCACGCAGACGCTTGAGAATATCGCGTTGAACTTCGAGCACGCCCAGGCGCAGTTCCTTCTCCTTTTCGTGCGCTTCAAGCACCTTCAGCACGTTCTCGGGGGTGTCGTCGCCGTGCATGTGCAGGGTGTGCAGGTTGCGGTACATACTCATGTTGAACATGTGCTCTTCCGCGATGCGGTCGATGACTTCCTGCGGGGCGTTGATGCGTCCACCGATTTCCTGGATGGAGTCGAAGGACTCGGCAATCAGGGTGCGGATTGCTTCGTTCATCTCTTCTTCTTCGCTGTTGTCGACCGGCAGGTTCGCCCAGCGGATCACGGCGGGCAGCAGCATGCCCTGGACGACCATGGAGCACAGCACCACGCCGGACACCACGAAGATGACGAAGTCGCGGTATTCAACACTCGCCGGGATGGACAGCGCCACCGCCAGGGAGACACCGCCACGCAGACCAGCCATGGTGGATACGACGCGGCCGCGGTGGGTGGTGCGCAGGGTGCGCTGCTTTTCGCTGCGGTCAAGCAGTCGAATCACGAAAATGGAGACCTGCAGGAATACGTAACGAATAGCAACGCAGGCAATCCAGGCGACCAGCACAACGAGCAGGCCATAACCCCAGGTGGTGCCGTAGAGGTTGATGGTGACACCCATACGTTCCACGGCGGTGGGCAGCTGCACGCCGACCATGACGAACAGCACGGCGTTCATGACGAAGGTGACGAACGCCCAGGTGGGCAGGCCGTAGGTGCGGTTCTGCGGTTTGATGGTGTCCGGGCTGTAGTAAGTGAGGAAGAACGCCGCAATCACGACAGCAACCACGCCGGAGCCCTTCATATCGGGGAAAGGCTCGATCTTCTCCGCGAGCAGGAACGCGATGAAGGGCACGGTCAGCATGAAGCAGGTGAACCACATCGGGTTGTCGATGTGGGCACGAATCTTGTTAGCTACCCAGCCGACCGCCAGACCGACCAGAATACCGATGAGGAAGGAGAAGACGAACATGCCACTCGCGTGACCGAAGGCGAGTTCCTGACCGGCGGCTACCTGCAGCGCGAGGGTCAGCAGCACGAGGGTCGTGCCGTCGTTGATGAGCGCCTCCGCTTTGAGGGTGGTAATGGAGGACTTGGGGAGTTTGCCGTTAAGGGTTGCGACGGCGACCGCGTCGGTGGGTGCGAGCGCCACACCGATGAGCAGGGCGGCACCCCAGACGTTCACGCCGATGAGCTCGTGCAGAATCCCGGCGACACCGAAGGCGGTCACGATGACCAGCAGGGTTCCGGTGAGGATAATGCCGCGGATGCGGTTGCGTGCCTCACGCCATGAGGTGTGGCGGGCTTCCCAGAAGAGCATGATGGGCAGGAAGATTTCGAGGATGACGTGCGGTGGCAGGCCGAGACTCTGGACTTCGTGCAGTTCGTGGGCGGGCATGATGCCGATAGCCAGGCCAATGAAAATCAGCACAATGGCGGGGGTGATCCGCGTTTTGTGTGCGATTGCGCTGCCTATGAGGACAGCGAGGGATAGTGCGATAACGACTTCGAGCATGCTGTTCCTTTTCTTGGGCACAGGGGTACTGGACGCTCGGGTGCTGAAAACGGATGCCCCGGCGCAGTTCCTGGTGCGCTACATGGTCTGTGAAATGTGTTGATGGCGCCCTGCGGGGCTCTTGTTCAAGGTGGCGTTTACGACGTGGTGGGCGCCTACCCGCGGTGCCCGTGTGCAGGGTTCTACTGGGTTAAAGAGTACACCCGCGGTTGTATTCCCTGCGCTCACCGGTGGTGCTGTCTAATTGATGGGTGCGGGTACCTTTCTTTACGTTTTGTGTCGTTCTGACGTGAACTTGGGGTCGTACTGTGTCAGAGAACAGAAATTCCGCCCCCGTGAGTGCGCGCGAACACTCAGAACGTGAGAAGATAAGGTCATGACTGATAACAACACCGTAACCGGCAGCCCGCTTGTTAAGCGCGGCCTGGCCGACATGCTCAAGGGCGGCGTCATCATGGACGTCGTCACCCCCGAACAGGCTAAGATCGCTGAAGATGCTGGCGCTGTTGCCGTCATGGCTCTCGAGCGCGTTCCCGCGGATATTCGTGCGCAGGGCGGCGTGGCTCGTATGTCTGACCCGGATATGATTGAGGGCATCATTGATGCTGTTTCGATCCCGGTCATGGCGAAGGCACGCATCGGCCACTTCGTTGAGGCTCAGATTCTGGAGACCCTGAAGGTCGACTACATTGACGAGTCTGAGGTTCTTTCTCCCGCTGACTACGTGAACCACATTGATAAGCACCAGTTCAAGGTGCCTTTCGTGTGTGGTGCTACCAACCTGGGTGAGGCTCTGCGCCGCATCACTGAGGGTGCCGCTATGATCCGTTCGAAGGGCGAGGCTGGCACCGGTGACGTCTCTGAGGCGACTAAGCACATCCGCACCATTAAGCGTCAGATTGCTGAGCTGCAGGGCCTGTACAACACCATGCCCGATGAGCTGTACGTGAAGGCTAAGGAACTGGCTGCACCGTACGAGCTGGTTCGTGAGGTTGCTCAGACCGGCAAGCTGCCCGTGGTCATGTTCACCGCTGGTGGTGTGGCTACCCCCGCTGACGCTGCAATGATGATGCAGCTCGGTGCTGACGGCGTGTTCGTTGGTTCCGGTATTTTCAAGTCGGGCGACCCGGTTGCTCGTGCGAAGGCTATTGTGAAGGCTACCGCTTTCTACAATGACCCGGAGAAGGTTGCTGAGGCTTCTCGCGGCCTGGGTGAGGCTATGGTCGGCATTAACGTTGCTGACATTCCGGCACCGCACCGCCTGGCGGAGCGCGGCTGGTAATTCGTGCGCGCACCCCGCATTCGGGGTGAGTGTTTGATGAGGGGGTGGGGTTCGCTGAGGCGGGTCCCACCCTCCTTGTGTTTGTTGTGTTTGTTGTTTTGTGAAGGGAGCGGTGATGGTTGAGAAGGTTCAGCCTACCGGTGTTTTGCCGGGTGAGGGTTTGACGGTTGGTGTTTTGGCGTTGCAGGGCGGCGTGAGTGAGCATGCGGAGATGCTGGAGTCTTTGGGTGCGCAGGTGCGTTGGGTGCGTACCGGTGAGCAGCTTGAGGGTCTGGATGCGCTGGTTCTGCCGGGTGGTGAGTCGTCGACGATTGACCGTCTGACCCGTATTTTTGGTGTGCGCGAGCCGCTGATTGAGGCGATTTCTTCGGGTCTGCCGACTCTGGGTACGTGCGCTGGTTTGATTATGTTGTCGGAGCGTATTGATGATCCGGCGCCGGGTCAGCAGTCGCTGGGTGTTTTGGATGTTTCGGTGGGTCGTAACGCGTTTGGTTCGCAGGTTGATTCTGCGGAGGTGCGCCTGCCGTGGCTGACTCCTGCCGGTGATGAGGTGGTTATTGATACGGCGTTTATTCGTGCGCCGATTGTGACTGGTACCGGTGAGGGTGTGCAGGTGACGGCTCGTCATGAGGGGAAGATTGTGGGTGTGCGTTCGGGCAACCTAATCGGTATTTCTTTCCACCCGGAGGTTACGGGCGATACGACGGTGCATGAGGAGCTGCTGGCTCTGGCACGCGAGGTGAAGGGCAAGTAGCCCCTCCCCCAAAAAATAAGCCCGGTAATGACCGTTTAAAGAGTTGTGGCGGTGACCGTTTTTCGGTCACCGCCACAACTATTTTTGAGTGGGCTTATGCGTGAGTGGACTTATGGGCGGGCGCTGGTGGGGGTTTGGGGCTGCGCCTTCCACTGCTGGTAGGCGCTCGTGGCGAGGAATCGTGCACGGTTGCCGTCGCTGAGCGTCTTGATGTCTGCGGGGGCTGCCTCGTACCACTTTTCGTAGAGACGAATAATCATCTCGGGGTAGGCGGCTTCTTCCAGGTCTGCGCGGTGGGGGATGAATTCGTTGCGGTCCTTGATGTCTCGGTACTCGCTACCGGCGAAGGGGTCGGAGAGCCCGACGCTGGGGCGGGCATTGTAAGCATCGATGTTTTGAACGTATTCGGGGAGGGTGCTGCGCCCTGCTTTGAGTGCGGCGTGGCACTTGCTGTCGATTTCGCTGGGCTCAATGATATGGGCGCCGTCTGCGAGGATGTGCCGGTACTGGATGTACGCGGGGTATTGTTCATCGGTACGCGGGACGGGCTTGGCGGCTTCTGCTGATGCGAGAGCTTCGGCGGAGTATGAGGAGCAGCTAACGGTGGGCGTGGTGCTTGCCGTTGCTGAGGCGCTCGCCGTGGAGGGCGAGGAGGTGCTGCTTGCCGCGGTGTTCGCACCACCGCAGGCGGCAAGGAGCAGGGGCAGGATTGAGAGAGCGGCACCGTATCGCAGTGCGCTATAGCGGGGGTTGGGGGTCCTAGAATTCAGGGCCATAATGTCACCTCATTGTGGGCTGGAACATGCCGAATTGACCCTCACTATACGGGCAATTTTGATATATGGTCAAGAGAAAAATATGTTTATTTTTTAAAATCCAACATCTCGGAAGAAAATCGATAAACAAGTTTTTTCAGCGCCTTGACTTGCACAAACATGCAAGCCACCGGGTTCTTGAGGCAAATACGGCACCAAAACACCAGCATCAGATATTGTTATTTGCCCGATCATCAGCAGAAGCCAACATGCCCAAAGGAGCACGATCAGAGTGCCCATCATGGAACCTCCAGCTCCGTAAGAGCCTGCATCTCGACGACCCAAAGATTCTAGAGGAGATAGTAGATAAGTCCCCTAATGTATTCCCAGAGCAGTACCAAGATGACGCACTGCACAACAAATGCGGCTATAGCTGCGAGGGTTGGTATCCAGTAGCTACGCTTAGAACATGCAATAAAAACTGCTATAAAAATAACGCATGAGACAATATCGGGACCCCAGAGAATAAATGCCTGTAGATCATATGGCCACAATATTCCATGCATATATTCTGTAGGGACTTTACATGAACTTAAGATATTGCCTTTTAAAATTTCATAAGTCCCATACATTTTAAAAACTAAATATAGCGATGCGATCCAAAAAATTCCTATACGAAGCTTGACACCCAGCCACATACTAAAAGTCTGCCATAAGCTAGCTGATACAACTCCCACCACAAAGAAGGGTATATAGTCGAAATATGCACTTTGCCACCTATCACATGGCGATACAAATCTATAGAAATCTGCATACAGGGCAGTTGGGAAAATATAGAAAAATTGCAATACAATGAGAAATAAGATATACAAAATTATTTTCTCATTTACGGCAAACATCTTATATGTAGAATTCATGATGCCATTTCCTTTCAGTAGCATAAAACGCTAGTAGCGCAACACTGAATACATAGCCTCAATGTTGTTTTTCTTACCCACTAAGCCTCAAAGCCAATACTGGGATAGGTAGGCGACCCGCAAAGCCTCCGCACTCTTACCCTATCTACCTCATGTTTAAGCAGGTCAGAACCTTAAGACTACTGGGTAGCACACTTTGTGTCTAGAGTGTTGGTTTTAAACTAAGATGATATTTTCCATTGACCACATATCAAATATTTGGGTATGTTTAGACTCAATATATCGTTCCATCCCTCTTGTGAGGTGGTCTCATGACCCACACCCCTGTTTTTCTTTCGTTCCGTTCCAGCGGTCTACGACGCAGTGCCGCACTGGTGATTCTTCCCCTGCTTCTTGCCTCCTGCGGCAGCTCCACCAGCACGGCATCAAACACTCCCGCACCCTCAAACACGACCGTAACTTCATCCCCGTCAGCAAAAAGCGCCACCGGGTCCGCCTCCTCTTCCGTGGCGAAGAAGAGCTCCACCCCCTGTCTTGAACCTGACGAAGCCGCGAAAGCTGAAACCCTCAAGCAGCAGGAAGCCATCAGCGCCGACCGTGGTACTGCGCTCCCCTCCTACGTCTCCGCGCGGCATGTTGTGCGCAACCAGGCGAACTTCCCCACCCGCGCCGAAGCTGAGTCAGCGGGAGCCGAGTGCCTGGCACTGTACGAGAAGAACAAGGCCGATCACGCCTACGCCGCAGCATGGGTGCGCGCTATCGATGACAATAACGTGGCAAGCGGAAAGGTAGCCTCCGGCCCGCGCACTGACATCCAGAGCGCAGACCCCTACAAGGCAAGCAACTACGTCGATATTCGAGAGGGTAAGGAGTACTTCCCGACCCGACAGGAGTTGCTTGCGGCAAACTACCCCGAGAACTACATTGTTGCTTTTGAGGCGTGGGCGCAGCAGGCGCCAGCCGATGTGAAGCAGAAGAGCGACGCGAACCGTGCGGCCGCTAAGGATACTCGCTGGTCTGAGGTGGTAACCCTGCCCAGCCCCGACAACCCTGTCTAATCTAAGCCTGTTTCATCTTAAAAATAGTTGTGGCGGTGACCGAACAACGGTCACCGCCACAACTGTTATAGGGTGCAGGTTAGGGTAGGAGCGCCAACCCAAACTCAATAATGATTAGCGCGACAGCACACGCAAAGAGTACCCCACGCGGCACATTGAACTTCTGCCAGAGATCATACAGCTGGCTGGGAATCAACCAAATAACGCACGCCCGAAAGGCAAGCGTCGTCAGGGGGCCACCCCACTGAATAATCATCAGGGCAAGAGCAAAACTCAGGCTGAGCATATCCAGGATGCGCCGGTGCTTTCGCACCTGCTCCCTCTCCTTCTGATAGCCGGGGTCGTTTAGCAACCTTGGTGGTGCTTTTTTCAGCTGACCCACAATGACCAAAACCACTAGCAGGAACACAGAAATATCGAAGAACATGGGAACCGCCTTTCAAATTGGGGTTCGCTCGCTACGCCGGTTACGAGCTGATGGCGCACCATCATTGGTGAAAACTTCTCAAAAACAAGTAGTCTGCAACACGTATATTACGTATTGTGGGTTACTTTACGGCAAACATGAACCCTATTCAAGAGGTAAACACTCCCCCCCCCCCGAAAAATTTTGAAAAATTTTTAAAAAATAAGGGCGCCGGGAACCTTACGTTCCCGGCGCCCACTCCCCAGCTGTTCATACCTCAGCGGGGTTCAATTTAGAGGCGGAAGAAGCCCTCTACCGCGCTCGTCATGTATGCCATGTCGTCCACATGGCACATCTCGCGCATCGAATGCATCGACAGCAGGCCAATACCCACATCCACGGTGCGCATACCCAGGCGAGTCGCCGTAATCGGGCCAATCGTCGAACCGCACGGCATATTGTTATTCGACACGAACTCCTGATACGGCACACCAGCCTTCGCACACGCCGCAGCGAACACGCCAGCACCCACCGAATCCGTCGCATAACGCTGGTTCGCGTTAATCTTCAGCAGCGGACCACCACCGGGCAGCGGCTGCACGGTCGGGTCGTGGTGACCCTGATAGTTCGGGTGCACCAGGTGACCGGCATCAGCCGACAGGCAGAACGACGCCGCCACCGAACGGCGGTACTCCTCCGTGCTCTCACCGCGCGCAGCGGACAGGCGCACCAAAATATCCTCCAGGAACGGGCCCGCCGCACCACTACGCGACTCCGAACCAAGCTCCTCATGGTCAAACGCCGCAAGCATCACAGTCTCGGTAGCGTGCTCATCCGCATTATCGGCAACGTAACGTTCCAGGGCGGTCAAACCCGCGTGCACCGAAGACAGGTTATCCAGGCGGCCGGAAGCGAACAGCTCCTGATCCGCACCAAAACGGCGCGGCGGCTGCGAATCAGCGAACAGCAGGTCGTAACCCACAATGCTCTGCGGGTCGACCGGCTCACCGTCAATCACGTGCTTCGCCATGTAGCCGAGCACGTCGTTCTCCGCCGGATCCACACCCCACACGGGGTACATGTTGAACTGCTTGTCCAGCACCAGTTCGTTGCGCTTGTGGTCCAGGTGCGGCGCCAGCTGCGGGATGCGTGCAATCGGGCCGGTGCGCACCAGGCGGTCCTTCAGCTCCCCGCCCTCAAGGACGGTGAGGCGGCCCGCCACACACAGTTCGCGGTCCAGGAATGAGTTCAGCAGTGCGCCGCCGTAGTTCTCAACAGCAATCTGGTGCCATCCCTTCGTGGTGATGGAGGAGGAGGGCTTGACTTTCAGGGAGGGCGAGTCGGTGTGTGCACCCAGCACGCGGTAGCCGCTTGCCTTCTGTGCCTTTGCACCACCAGCCCAGGCGATAATCGCACCATCGCGAACGACGAAGTGGCGGCCGGTTGCCACCTGCGGGCCCCATGCTTCGGTCTCTACAAGCTCGGTGAAGCCCGCTGCTTGCAGGCGGCGCGCTACCGTGCGCGCGGCGAGGTAAGAGACCGGCGACTCCGCCACGAATGCGGCGAGGTCTTCAATATTTTTTACAGCATCAACAGTCATGGTTTAACCCTACCTTTTCTTGGGTGTTGACGGGGTGACCCGGGCTGGTAGTCCACGCGGCGTGGAGTATGAGCCCAGGTGAGGCTCGAATGGAGCAGGGTGGGCGGGCTGGGGTAGCTGGGCTAGAGCAACCCGCCAAATAGCCTATTTATCAACCTTGAGCGGTTGTGTTTCACGTGAAACCTCGCCACGGCGAGCGCGTGCGTTGAAGATCAGGCAGGCGAGCACCACGTACACGCCTTCCAATGCGATACCCTGCAGCGCATCCACGGGGGTCACGCCCTCAGAGGCGAAGGGATCCAGACCAGCCACCATGGACAGCAGCATCAGGATTACGTTATTTGCCACGTGCAGGCTGATGGAGGCTTCCAGACCGCCGGTGTACCAGCAGAGGAAACCCGCGTAAATACCCATCGCGAGAATCGTGCTCTGACCCCAGGGGTCGTAAGCGTGGGAGAGCATGAACAGCACTGCGGGCAGCACAATCGGCAGCCAGGGGGTGCGGAGCCAGCGGCCCAGCATCTGCATCATGAAGCCGCGGTAGGCGAGCTCTTCGGCGTAGCACTGCACGGGTACCAGGAGCAGCATCATCGCCACATAAACCCAAAATTCAACCTGTGGAGGTTGAAAATAGCGGTATTCGGGCAGGCTCTCACCGCTCAATGCCAGCATCACGGCGTAGTAGATGCCGTAGACAGCGAAGCTCAAACCCAGGTACGGAAGCAGCAGCGAGCGGCGCAGACGGCCCGCCACCGAATGGATCAAACCCCAGGGCTTCGGGCCCACGACCAGGCGCGCCAAAAAGAGCGAAGGCACAATGGCAATCAGGGAGAGGAAGGTCAGCGCGAACAGCGCCGGGTGTTCCATAATGACGGCGCGGTTCGTAGCTACATCCTGGAGGGAAAGTCCCGAACCCATAATCGTCGCAGCCAGGGCGACTGAAATCATCAGGTTGAGGCCAATAAATACGGCGACGCCGAGCAGACCTTCCAGCAGGGGTGAGAACCAGCGGGATTTCGGGTCGGCGTGGGAGAGACGGTGGTAGGCAAGACCGGCAGGCGCAGTAGCGGCGGGGGTTCCGGCGGCTACCTGCGGGGGCGCGGGAGGAGGTGTCGTGTTCATTCTTTAATCCTAGCCTCAGCCTTTAATCCTAGTCTCAGCGGGTTCGGGGGTGACCAGGCATGCGGAAACCTTCAAGTACTGATTGATACAGAATGTTTCAAAACCATTGAAAAAGCCGTGAATAAGGTCAAAAACCCACCATTCACGAGGTTCATTTTCTGAACCTATGCAATAATTTGTAGCGATAATACGCTCATATACATAGTCGCTGATGACCGCTCTTCCGGGGTGTTTTTTCAGCACCAGAAAGGCTGCTTTCTTATGGCACTCGTCTTCAATCCGCCGCCCAACTGGCCCGCTCCTCCTGCCGGATGGGCCCCCACTCCTACGTGGCGTCCTGACCCCGCGTGGGGTCCCGTTCCTGAAGGTTGGCAGCTGTGGGTCGAAGAGCCCGAGCCCGAACCCATTCAGGTTGAAGAGGCCACTATTGAGCCGCTGATTCCCGAGGAGCCCGCCGCTGAGCAGGTTGCTGGGCAGCCCGCCGAGCAGGTTGTTGAGGCGCCCGCGGCTGAATCTGTTGAGCCCGCCGTTGAGGCTGAACAGCCCGCCGAGGTTGCGGCACCGCTGACCGTTGAGGACGTTGACCTGGAGCAGCTCGCCGCTGAGCTCGAAGGTGAGCAGATCGTCGAGGTCCCGGAGGTGGCAGCACCCCAGGCTGAGGCATCCCCCGTTGAAGCGCAGCAGGTAGAGGCACCCGCGGCTGAGTCCGCTGAGGAATCCTCCGAGCCCAAGCCGATGCGTCACCTGACTCAGGTTCCGCTGACCGGCACCACTCTGCCCGAGCAGGTTCTCGCATCCCAGTCTTCCGCTGAAGAGCCTGCAGTTGCTGAGCCCGCCGCTGAGGCTGTTGAAGCTCCCGTAGCGCCGGTTGTCGAGCCTGTTGTTGCTGAGCAGGCTGCTTCCGAGCAGCCCGTTGAGGCGCACGTTGTTGAGGCTCCGGTTGCTGAGCCCGCACTCTCTGAGCCGGTAGTTTCCGAGCCCGCTGTTTCTGCGCCGGTTGCTTCCGAACCTGTTGCAGAGCCCGCAGTTGAGCCCGTCGCTGAGGTTGCTCCCGAGGCACCGGCGGCAGCTGAACCGGTCGCTGAGGCTCCCGCAGTTGAGGCTCCCGCTGCTGAGGTTCCCGCCTCCACCGAAGGGGCTCCGCACACCATCGAGAGCTCCCCGTTCGTTGAGTTCCACACTCCGGAAACCGAGCGCACCGTCAACCTGTCCGAGCGTACCGTGAACCTGTCCGAGCGTACCGTGAACCTGTCTGAACAGCCCGGTCAGAACGTGCAGGGCGGCCAGAACGCTCAGTTCATTCCGGCGGGTCAGGCACCGAACGGCTTCCAGCCGAACCAGGCTGATGGTTTCCAGGGTCAGGGCTTCCAGGGTGGCCAGTACCAGGGTCAGAATTTCCAGGGTCAGGGCTTCCAGGGCGACCAGAACGCGCAGGGCGGCCAGAACGTCCAGGGCGGTCAGAACGTCCAGGGCGGTCAGTACCAGAACAACCCCTACCAGGGTCAGCCGTACAACGCTCAGCAGCCCTACGCGGGTCAGGTGTCCGATCAGGACCAGGCAACCGTGGCGCTGAGCAACCCCTACGTCACCGAGCCCGCAGATCAGGGCGAGGACGGCTCCGAGAAGAAGGGTCTGTTCTCCGGCACCAAGATTTGGGGTGTTATCGGTGGTGCGTTGGCTCTGCTGATTGTTCTCATCCTGGCGATTGTCATGCTGATTCCGCGCGGCGGCTCGACCCCCACCTCCGGTTCTTCCGAGTCTGCGAGCGCGGCGGCTACTTCCGCTGAGGCGTCCTCCGCGGCGGCAGCATCCTCTGAGGCTTCTTCCGCAGCACCCGCATCTGAGAGCGCGGCAGCGGCTTCGGCTTCTTCCGCGGCACCGGTCGCTGCTGCTGAAGCGAAGATGCCCGAGGGTGAGTTCAAGGAGTACAAGAAGACCGTCACCGACAACAAGGACACCATCGAGATTGAGAAGATCAAGGGCGATGTGTCCGCGGGCCTGCTCTACTACGAGTTCAAGCCCGCAGAAGGTGTGGTTAACGCCTTCATCTCCAGCCGTGATGAGAAGGGCAACAGCAGCGCAGGTGTGAGCGTTATCGACTCGACCCGCGACGGCAAGGAGCTCAAGGGCACCGCATGGATCGACGCGAGCGGCCACTCCACCCCCACCCGCAAGCTGGACCTGACCGGTAAGGGCGAATGGACCATCCGCGTCTACGATGCAGACTCCGCACCCAACTACAAGAAGGGTGAGAAGTTCCAGAGCACCATGAACCACTACGCTTTCACCTACGAAGGCACCGAGGCGACCATGGAGTTCCAGACCAGCGGCCCGACCACCCGCGGTTTCAGCGTTCTGAACGCGACTAAGAACGACCCGTTCTTCTCCTCGACCCTGTCGCCGGTGAAGAGCAGCATTCAGTGGGTTCAGAGCAACAAGAGCTACTTGCAGGTTCGTACCGACTCCAACGTTACCTGGAGCATCGGCACTAACTAGCGGCTTGGCTGACTAGGTCAGCAGGCTGGGTATAGAAGTATCCCCCGCATCCGTGATGGGTGCGGGGGATACTTCTATGCCGGGATACTTCTATGCCCGGATACTTTTATGCCGGGAGGCTATGCTTCTGGGGTTCTGCCCGGTGGGCTGACGCCCTGCTGGAGGCGCCCGCCGCCATGAATGAGCAGCCACCGTAAGCGGGTAGCAACCTTGAGCGAGCAACCGCCGTGAGCGAGGCTTCCTTAGCGGGAGTACTTCGCCTCCGCCAGTTCAGCGCCCGCGGCACGTGCCGCACGCCCTACCAACTGACGATTCGCCAGGTACACGAAGAACGTCACCAGAATAAACAGGTACATCAGCTGGTACGGCATGGTACCCGCCATCAGGCCCAGAGAGCCTTCGGGCACCATCAGAATCTGATCCGAGCTGAAGTGCGGGGAGAACGCCAGCACAATCCAGAACGGCGAAATGTACATGCCCACCAGCGCCGCGGTCGCCAAGACAACAGCCAGTGTGAAAACAAAGGAGCTGACCCGCTGGTACATGAGCGGGAAGATCTCCATAACCACGGCGGCGAGCATCAGCGGGTACCAGGTGTTGTGGTGCGACCAGCTAATCGGCGAAATCTGCAGCATCATGAACGCGGTCAGCGCCAGCTGCGCCATGAGCGCGCGGGCACGAATCAGCGGAACCAGCAGAACCGCGGTGACCAGCACAATCAGCAGGGTCAACGCCACCTGCACCACAGACAGGGCAGTCGCCGTCAAGTGATGCTGCAGGCCCGCGTGGGTCAGCGAACCCATAATCGACACGTTATCGAAGTAGCTGAACCAACCCACACGCGAAGTGTCACGCACCGCATGGAACCAGAACGTCAGCGACTCCTCACGAATCACCAGGAAGCCGATACCCACGGTCGCGGCGAAGCTCGCACCCAGGGTCGCAATGCCCTTCCAGTCCTTACGCATGAGCAGCAGCAGACCGAACGCGAGCGGGGTCAGCTTAATACCCGCCGCAATACCCAGCAGCACACCGCGCGGAATGCGGGTTGCCGGGCGCATAAAATCGGCAAGAATCAGCACCAAAATGATGGCGTTAATCTGCCCAAAGTGCGTGGTGAGGCGCCACGGGCCGCACATCCAAATCAGCGCCGCAATCAGCGACACCATACCCCAATGACCCAGGTGCTTCTGCAACGGCAGACGCCACGAGCGGCTCCGCGCGTAGGAGTACAGCAGGTACGCGCACCAATAGCTGAGCGCGCAAATAATGGCGGTAATCAGCAGCATGCTCTGCGGTTCGGTGAGGAACGCGAGCGGGTAGAAGAGCAGCGCCGCAAACGGCGGGTACGTGAACGGCAGGCCGCGCGTGCTGAAGGTGTACAGCTGGTAGCCGTCCGGGCCATCTGCGAGGGAGACAGCACCCAGGCGGTACACGTAAATATCGTCAGCCGCCGCGTGCGTCACGTAGTCAAAGGCGTAGAGGGCAACCAGGATGAACAGCAGGTGCGCCCAGAGAGCGCCGCTACGCATGCCGGGGATGCGGTCAAAGAAGCCGTGACGCGCAGGCTTAGCGAGCTCCTTGGTGGTTTCTTCGGCGACTTCTTCCTTTGCCGCTTTTTCCGCGGTGGCTACAGAGGATGCGGCAAGCTCCGCGCGTTCAGCAGCGCTTTTAGCAGCCGGTTCCGCAACCGGTGCAGTAGTAGAGCCAGGCGAAGCCCACGGGATTATAGGCGCGGCCGCCTCGGTATTCTCCGCGTTCGTAATGGAGTTCTTGTCAGTATTCTTCACGAGGGTCTTTTCTAGTTCCTTATCGCGACTCACGCGGTTGCCTCACGAGAAGTAGTAGCACGCACAGACTCGGCGCTCTCGGTCACAAGGGCGCGAGCGCCCCACCAGCCCAGAGGCGCATCGCTTTCGGCTGGTTCAACCGGAGCGGTACGCACCGGCGTACTCAGCGAGGCTACCGCCCAGAACATGACCGTAGCCCACAAGGCAAAGGAGGGAAAACCACCAATAGCTACGCCGGGCGCCCATAGGAATTCCAAGCCATTCATATCTAGCTGGGTGATACCGCCAATAATACGCGGCGAAATATACAGGCCCACACCGGCCACCCACGCCAGCACGCACGCAATTTTTCGTGCCGCGGAGGGAAGATACACCATAAAGGTGGGGAATGCGTCCAGGATAAAGGCTGCCAGCAGTAGCGGCAGAAGAACATTGTGGTGCGACCAGCTAATCGGCGAAAGTGCCACCATAAGAGTGCCGGTCACGGCCACCTGCGCTAGGGTTTTGCCGCGGCGATCAAGCTGATAGAGCAGCACGGCAACCAGGGCAATGCTGAGCGCGGCCAGGGCGTAGAAGCCGAGCTTGAGAGCTGTGCCCTTCAGACCGAAGTGCATGAGCCAACCCTGGATGGAAATATTATCCACGAAGTTAATGTCGCCCACGCGGGAGGGGTCAGAGATAGCTGAGAACCAGAATTGGGGAGCCTCATTCGGCAAAAGGATAAAACCGACCGCAATTGTGGCCAGGAAGGTGGCGCCCAGAGCCGCGATGCCCTTCCAGTCGCGGCGCACCAGCAGGATAAGGCCGAAGACCAGCGGAGTAAGCTTTAAGCCACCCGCAATACCGACGAGCACACCGCGCGGCACGCGGGTTGCCGGACGCACAAAATCGGCAAGAATCAGCGCCATAATGAGCGGATTAATCTGCATGAGGTGAAAAGTACGTCGCCACGGGCCGCACAGCATCACCACGATGGTCAAGGCAGCGATAGTTCCGGTACGGCCGAGGCGACCCTGCAGGGGTAACGCACGACCGGAAGTCTGGGCATAGTTATAGATAGTGGCCGAAAGCCACCAAGCGGCGGCCGTGGTTCCCAGCACCATAATGGCTTTGCCTACCTCAAGCGGCAGGAACGCAAAGGGCAGGAAGACGAGAGCCGCAAACGGCGGATAGGTAAAGGGGAGCTTCAACACCCCAATTTCAATAAATACTGGCGCGTATAGATCCTTGGTAAACCCTTCATTGTCGAAGATGGTCATGGCACCCATGCGGTAGATGGAAAAGTCCAGGCCGCCGAAGGGGGCAATAAGGATTTCAAAGAGGTAACCGCACACCACCATGAGGATGAGTGCCACAATAGCGATTTTTCCCCAGATGGGGGTGGTGGAGTCAGTCCTTGTCACGAGGTGCTTGTCCTTACCTTGGTGCCGGCGGATGCGCGCATAGGGTGGGCGGGCATCTGATTTTGGAATCCTAATAGTTTATCGCGCGCACCTGTGAAGGGTGCATCGGGGAGAAGATTCACAGAAGAAGATTCACAGGGGCAAATTCGCTCGAATGAGCAAGCGCAACTATCACGGTACGAGCCGCCTTCATATGCACGTAATGTCTTCAAAATTGGTACTACCGGGGCAATATAATGGGCTTATTGGCGCTCCGCCTGCCCCAACGCAGGGCTCACCCCAACACAGGGGCAAGCGATGCCACCCCGCGCACCGACGTCCACAAACAACCAGCAGTGAAAGCAGTGATCACGTGAGTGAACATCTCGGCACCCCACCCGAAGGCGAGAACACGAGCGGCAAGCCCGCAAGCGTCTCCGGAGGCGGCTCCTCCGGCCTGAGCATTGGCGCGCGTCCGGCTGATGCGCCCGGCGCGAACCTCACCCCCGAAGAGGTTGCACGCCGCGCATCCGGTCGCGGTACGTGGCATCGTCGCGCCTCTAAGCCTGTCTCGCACTGGATGTTTGTGCTTATCGGCGTGCTTCTGCTGCATAAGTTCATTCCCAATAGCGGCTGGCTGTTGGTGCACATTGTCACCCTCGGCCTGATTACAAACTCGATTCTGATCTGGTCGCAGCACTTCACCGAAGCGCTCATGAAGATTAAAATCCCTGACGAACACCGCGGAACTCAGGTGCGCCGTATCTTCATCCTGAACGCCGGTATTCTCGTGCTCATGGTCGGCATGATCGGTCAGCTGAGCGTGCCCGGCCTCTACACCGCCACGGTGGTTGGTGCGCTCATTGTGGGCACCATGGTCGCCTGGCATGCCCTGTACCTGCTCAAGCAGGTGCGTCAGGCTCTGCCGTCGCGGTTCGGTGTGACGATTCGCTTCTACATTACGGCGGCGCTCATGCTGCCCCTCGGTGCGGCGTTTGGCGCGATGATTGCCTACCCGAACCTGAAGGGCACCCTACATTCGCAGTTCCTGCTCGCGCACGAGGTCGTGAACGTGCTCGGCTTCGTCGGTATTACCGTGGTGGGTACGCTGGTGACCTTCTGGCCGACCATGCTGCGCACGAAGATGGTTGATAAGGCGCTCACTCACAGCCTGCGCGCCCTGTACCTGATGTGCGGCGGCTTGGTGTTAACCCTTGCCGGCTCCATGTTCGGGATGCGTCCGCTCGCTACCGCGGGCCTGGTCGTCTACCTGATCGCTCTGCTCATTGTCGCGTGGGTGATGGTGCGTACCCTGCGCACCAAGCGCCCGACCGAGTACCCGCCGATGAGCGTCGGTATGGGCTTCCTCTGGCTGATTGTTGGCGTGGCGACCACCGCCTACATGGTGGCAACCACCCCGTTCGCCGTCATGGATATTCGTGCGGTCACCCCCATCTTCGTGGTGGGCTTCCTGCTGCAGGTGCTGCTGGGTGCGATGAGCTACCTGCTGCCTCAGCTGATGGGTGGCGGCCCGGCGGTGGTGCGCGCCTCCAATAAGGAGTTCAGCCGTTTTGCTGCCGGTCGCGTGACCGCCGTGAACCTGGCGCTCATTATTTTCATGCTGCCCAGCTCCATGGTGGGTCAGTCCATTAAGATGGCGGTCACTATTGTGGGCGCGCTGGCGTTGGCGGCGTTCATTCCGCTGATGGTGCGCGGCGTGAAGGTTTCGGTGAGCACCCGCAAGGCAATCTTCGAGGCGCGCGCCCGCGGCGAGAAGCCCGCCTTCGACCAGGAGGCGCTGACCCCCGCACCCATCCCGCACGCCAAGCAGAGCTTCCAGGCGGCACTCGCGGTTGCTATGGCGTTCCTGCTGGGCTTCGCCGTGAACCCGTCCGCGTTGAACCTGCCGTCGGTTTCTTCGTCGGGTTCCGTGGCTGCGACCGGTCAGACCACCACCGTTCAGGTGAAGGCGACCAGCAACTACCGTTTCACCCCCGCCGAGGTGGAGGTACCCGCCGGTAACCGCCTGGTCGTTGAAGTCACCAACGACGATCAGGGCATGACCCACGACCTGACCTTCGACAACGGCGCGACCACCGGCGTTATCAACCCCGGCGAAACGAAAACCGTTGATGCCGGCGTCATTACCGCCGACCAGGAAGGCTACTGCTCCGTGGCGGGTCACCGCTCCCTGGGCATGGTGTTCAAGGTGAAGGCGACCGGCGCCTCCGCAAACCAGGTGGCGCAGGGTGGCCACAACCACGGTTCTGCGGGCGGCCACAACCATGCTGCATCGGGTAGCACGCCGACCCTTATGACCGTTGCGAACAGCAGGATTGACATGTCCGCAGCGCCCGGCAGCGGCTACAAGTACCGCGACCCGAACATCCCGGCACCGAACACCGCCGAGCGGGTGAACGGCAAGACCGTCCGCAAGGTCACCCTGGAAGTTGAGGAAGTCGACCGCGAGGTGGCGCCCGGCGTGACCGTTCACATGTGGACGTTCAACGGACAGAACATGGCACCGATTCTGCGTGGCAAGGTCGGCGACATTTTTGAAATTACACTCGTCAATAACGGCACGATGGGCCACTCGCTGGACTTCCACGCGGGCATGGTGTCCCCCGATAACACGATGAAGACCATCGCCCCCGGTGAGCGTCTCGTCTACCGTTTTGAGGCGAAGGCCGCCGGTATCTGGCTGTACCACTGCGGTACCGCCCCGCTGAGTCTGCACATGACCCAGGGCATGTACGGCGCGGTCATCATTGACCCGGCGGACCTTGACCCGGTCGATCACGAGTACGTGATGGTCCAGGGCGAGGCGTACCTGCACGACACCGGAAAGACCGCCTCCGACGGCAACAAGCTGGCGGAGAACTCGCCGGAGCTGATCGCGGCAGGCACCCCCACGCTGACCATGTTCAACGGCCACGCAACCCAGTACAAGGCGAAGCCGCTGCAGGTGAAGAAGGGCGAGCGTATCCGTGTTTGGGTGATGGCTGCTGGCCCGAACCACGGCACGAGCTTCCACGTGGTCGGTTCGCAGTTCGACACGGTCTACAAGGAGGGCGGATACCTGATGCGCCGCGGTGTGGATGCGTTCGGTAGCCGTGACGGCCACAGCCAGGCGCTGGATTTGGCGCCCGCTCAGGGTGGCTTCGTGGAGATGCAGTTCCTGGAGTCTGGCACCTACGTGTTCGTGAACCACTCCTTCTCGGAGATGGAGCGCGGTGCCGCCGGCAAGATCGTGGTGACTGATCGCTAAACACTCACGCTAGGCGTTTCTAGCGCCCCGTAAGAGCTTGACCCCGCCCGGTGCGTCCTGTGAATGGATGCGCCGGGCGGGGTCTTTCTGCGCCGTCTTTCTGCGCCCGCTCATGGCCCCCTACAGAGCCCGCCCGGAGCCCACACAGAGCCCCTGCACACGCCCCGGCAGGAGCCTGCACGCACCACGGCGAACTATGCTTTTAGCCTCATGGGCGAACTTTTCTTAGCCAGGAGCGGGCATGGTGCGCTAGTCTATAGGAATGGCAGATAGCACTTCGAGCGCCTCTTCCGAGCGCAGCGCTACGGGCGCCAACAACCACATCCCCGCTTCGGCGGACGCACAGACTTCCCCTCGGCAGCGTAAAGCTTTCCCGCTTCGCTTTCTCGCCGGGGCACTTGCGCATTGGCAGATTATTGCCTCTGCGGTTCTTTTGGGTGGCGGTGTTGCCGGCCTGGCAGCCACCTATGACGACTATTGCGGTATGACGGAGCTTTCGTATGCTCCGGCGGCTCTCCGACCCGATTTTGAGGAGGGCTCTAAGGTGGCAGGTTTCCGCCCCGGCGTACTGGCGGCGCAGATTGAGACTGAGAGCCACTGGCGTGTGGGCGTTGTGTCCCACCAGGGCGCTAAGGGTATTGCACAGTTCACTGATGATGCGTGGAGCGGCGGCCACTACAGCTTCGGCAATGGCGGTAATGTTCTGAACCCGCACGATGCGATTGCGGCGCAGGCACGCTACCTGGGTGAGTTGCGTACTCGTTTGGCGAAGTACGCCTCCAATGAGGATGAGCTGCAGGATGTGGTTCTCGCCGGTTATAACGCGGGTCCGGGTTCTGTGGAGAAGTACGGCGGTGTTCCCCCGTACGAGGAGACTCAGAATTATGTGAAGTCGATTCGCGAGCTGGCGAATTCGAAGTATAAGCTGACCTGCTCTCCCGAGTACCAGTTCAAGCAGGCGAAGTTGAGCTTCGTGAATGGTGTGACTCCGGCAATGGCTGGTGTTCATGCGGATGGTACGGCTCTGTCCCCGGAGGAGTCGGCATCGGCTGCCGCTGAGGTATCTGCTTCGGCTTCTGCGAGTGCTTCGGCTCGTGCGTCTGCGAGCGGTTCTGCGGGTTCTTCGGTGAAGCCTTCGGCGACGAGTTCCAGCCGCTAGATTCAGCTTTTTGGATAGTCCACTAGGCTATATAGTCGCTAGGAAATATAGTCTCTAGGGAATATTCTGTTTTATCTATAGTGCGTGGCTGATACCGGCCACCACTACCCTACTATTCACTCTTATATGTACTCTTAACAGCGCGAGGCGCCGACCCCCATTCTCAGGGGTTCGGCGCCTCGCCCTTTTTAGGGCTGAATCGTGCCTAGTTGAAGATGGCGCGCACGACCGAGTAGCCGGAGACCGGGTACACAGCGTTCACGGTTGCGGGCTTCTCGCTCTCGTCCGCAATCTCAATGGACTCGGTGCCGCGCAGCAACTCCTCGAGCAGGATGCGCAGTTCCAGGCGTGCCAGGGGCGCGCCGGGGCAGACATGGATGCCGTCGCCGTACACGAGGTTGCGGGACTGGTCGCGGTGCGGGTTGTAGGTGAGGGCGTCTTCGAAGGCGTCCTCGTCGCGGTTGGCGCTTGCCCAGTTGATGGTCACGCGGGAGCCGGCGGGTAGGGTGCGGCCGCCGAGTTCGGTGTCCTGAGTGGTGATGCGGCGGTTGGTGACGAGGGTGTCTTCGAGTCGCATGATTTCTTCGACGGCGAGGGCGATTTCGCTGCGGTCGTCGAGTGCGTTGCCGTCGGCGAGGGATGCGCGCAGGCGGTCCTGCTCGGCGCGGTTGCGTGCCAGGAAGTTGACGAATACGCCCACGGTTGCGGAGACAGTGGACAGCTCACCCACGGTCCAGTTGCGGATGAGGCTGACGATTTCTTCGTCGGTCATGGTGCGGGGCTCTTCGCCGGGCAGCTGCACGGTGTCGGTGAGCAGTTCGGCGGTGACATCCTTGGGGTTGCCGGCTGCGGCGTCCTCGCGGCGTTCGTCGAGCAGCTGGCGGATGTAGCCGTCGAATTCAAGGGCGACCTTAGCGATTTCTTCGCGGTCGCGGCGCAGGGTGGCGACGCGGTTCTTTTCGATCCATTCGGTGAGGGGCTGCTCGAGGCATGCGGGCCAGCCCATGAAGGCGTTCTGCACGCGCATTGCGTATGCCTGGCCGAAGCCCTGCATGACGTCTACTTCTTCGCCACGGGGCAGTTCTGCGATGAGGGCCTTCACGGCGTCACGGATGACGGGTGCGAACTTTTCGAGGCGTTCGGGGGTGAAGTACTTGTCGTTGACGGCGCGGAAGGTGGTGTGTTCGGGTGCATCCATGCCGTTGGGGACGGCGATGTGACGGGTAGAGACGACGTTGGAGTAGATTTCGGGGTGGTCAAGTACGTGCTGTACGTCGGCGTTTTTGAAGACGGAGTAGCCCATGAATTCGTCGTGGGCGACGGGGCAGCGGCGGCGCATTGCGTCATAGGCGGCTACCTGGTCTTTCTGCACTTCTTCGCTTCGGAGGTCCCAGTCGTTGTGTACGTTCTCAGTCATTGTTCACCCGTGTTTGTTATAGAGCTGTGGCGTGCTGGATGCGGGCGTCCGGGCGATGCGTATGGGGCAGGGTCGGGCGTGCATTTCAGCACGTGAATCCATTACTTGTTCTTTGACCGTATCACTTATAGATTGGTGGCGCAGGGTAGGGTTTCCTTGCTTCTCATTCACCGAACAGTGCGGTCGCCGCGAGGGGCGGCGGGTCACAGGACGCACGAGGCGGGCAGCACCTCACCGGGGAGGGTCCGCCCGCCTCACTCTATGCAGCGCTTCAGCGCGAGGGGCTAGTTTTTAAGGAATTTCTCTTCGTTTGTAATAACGAAGTATGAGGGGTATTCGCGCCCGTTCAGAAGAGCGTTGTAGTGCGGTATTTTCTGGGTTTTGATGAGTTCACCGGACTCAACGGAATAGGCTTGAATATAGGTTTCTCCTTGCAGCTCGTACATGGCGTAGAGGTTCTTCTCGGTCCAGTAGTATGTAGAGACTTCCTTTACTCCTTCTGGGATCTTGAGGCTGAATCGTACAGTGTTGTGGGCGGTATCAATATTGGTTGAGATGATTCGCCCGTCGTGATGGACCCACCAGATGTCGTCCCCGTATGCGTGTATTGCATACGGTGCACCTGAAGGAACATTTTTTCCATGTACACGTTTGCTCGCTTCACCGGTAATTTGGCGTTCTGTATGCTCGCCTGTTTGCACATTAATTACTTCGAGCATGGATCCGTCAATATCTTTTAAATCTGCATATTGGTAGTCGGTAATGCTTTGCGGGTAAGTATCATGGATTTTCACAATTCTATTTCCTGCACACACAATGTAGGAACCATCCATTGTGTTACTTTCGAGACTCTTCGAGAACATTTTTTCACTTGAAGGGTTCGGGTACACACGGGTAAGGAATGTGGGGTTCCTTGGGTGTAGGTATTGGTTATCTGTTCCTTCGTAATTGCTGATTTTGTCGTAGCCCCATATGCTGCCGTCGGCGCACTGAGCTGTGAAGAGTAAATTATTTTTAATTCTCTCTTCCCTCACCTCACCATCTTTTACAATTGTCACAAGGAATAGGTAATCACCATTTCCATCCCCTCCGTAATTATCTATAGCTACAATAGTGCTATCGTCTGCAACGTACACATCTTCACTGTAATCATTTTTGGTTTTCTTTGGGTATGTGTGCAGTTTATCGGAGAGGGTAAATAGCGAATTTGTATCTGTGAAATACAGGTTTTTATCTTTGTATACAATTGGCGAGTTTCGAACCCCAACATTTTTGATTCTTGACCATTTTTGGGTTTCTGAGTTGTAGAATGCTACGCCTCCTCCAGCATGCGGCAGGTATCTTGAGTCGCCCGCGATGGATATGGCGACACTGCTTTCGTCAAGGGCTTTGCGAGGGTCGTTTGTTACCGGGATGGTCGCACTACAGCCTGACAGGAGGAGGGCGCCGATAAGTCCCAGACGCAGACTTCCTGAAAAACGGGATGTGGTCATTGCTACCACCTCGTTTCGTAGTGATGCACCCAGTGTGACTTCTGGATGTCTGTCGGGTACACGCCGGGGCCACCGTTAGAGTCGAGGTCCACGTTAGGGTCCGTGCTCTTATAGGCAGCCCAAACTAGCTGCGAGCAGTTATAAGAATTGGCATGTAGGGCGTTCATGACACCCTCCTTTCAGCGGGTCACTTCGTGGCATCCCGCTATCGGTCCTATGTCTTCATCGATACATAACACCGGAAACTGTCTAACTCAGCAGGCCATACATTAGATATTATTTCTGACCAGGTGAGTTTTTAGTGTTCCGTACCTCATTCTATCGTTAAGAGGGTCCACGATGCAGAAAAAACGCAAGGCGGGCGGCACCTCCACCGGGGAGGGGCCGCCCGCCTCATGCATACCTAAAGAACCGCCGGGCTTAGCGCCCGCGTGCGGAGGGGTAGATGCTACCGTCCATCACACCGCGCTCCACCTGCTCCAGGCTCACGCCGCGAGTCTCCGGCAGGTTGCGGAACATCAGCAGCGCAATGACCACGTTCACCACAGCAAAGCCGATGAAGGAGCCGGTCAGACCGACCGCACCCAGAATCACGGGGAACGCCAGCGACAGCACACCGTTCATCATCCAGCCGCTAAACGCCGAAATACCCATACCCGCCGCACGCACACGCAGCGGGAACAGCTCGCTCATAATCACCCACGTCGACACGTTCAGGCAGGTCTGCATCGCGCCCACAAAGCAGACGATGAGCACCAGCAGAATCCAGGGGCGCGCCGCGTTATCGGCGGGCAGCAGCATGGATGCGCCCGCAATCAGCACGTGGAAAAACGCGGTTGAACCATAGCCGGTAATGACCATGACTCGGCGCGGCACACGCTCCATCAGACGCAGCGACAGAATGGAGCCGAGCACCGCGATCGTACCCGGCGCAATGTTCGCGATGAGCGCCGCGGATTCGCTGAAACCGGCCTCCTTGAGCACCTTAATGCCGTAGTACATGATCGAGTTGATGCCGGTCAGCTGCTGACCTGCGCCGACCAGAATACCGACGAGCAGGATGCGCACGAACCAGCCGCGCACGCCCACGCTTTCCTGACCTGCCGCATCGTTCTGGGAGGTTGCCGCCTCCGCCTGCAGGGTGCGCTCAATGTCGGCAATTTCAGCCTCGGCACGCTCGGTGGAGCGGATGCGCTTCATCACCTCAAGCGCCTGCTCACGCTTGCCGACGCGCAGCAGCCAGCGCGGCGATTCGGGCACACGCAGCATGCCGACGAACAGGCCGATGGCGGGCAGGGTGCAGATGGCGAACATCCAGCGCCACACGCCGTCGTGTTCGCCCCACAGGTTGCCGATGAGGGCGTTCACGATGAACGCGGCAAGCTGACCGCCCACGACCATGAGCTCGTTGCGGCCGGAGAGGGAGCCGCGAATTTCGTAGGGGGCGAGCTCTGCGAGGAACACGGGCACCACGGCGGAGGCGCCACCGACCGCCAGGCCGAGCAGGGTTCGTCCGGTGATGAGCACGGCGACGTTGGGTGCAAAGACGCACGCCAGGGCGCCAATGAAGAAGATGGTGGACAGCCCGATGATGGTGGTTCGGCGGCCGTACCGGTCGGAGATACGACCGCAGGTGAGCGCGCCAATAGCCGCCGCGAAGGCGAGCGATCCGGTGACCCAGCCTTGGGCGGTGGAGTCCATGCCGAGTTCGCGGCTCATGGGTTCGAGCGCGCCGTTAATCACTCCGGTGTCGTAGCCGAAGAGCAGACCGCCAAAGGTGGCGATGAGTGCAATGATGCCGAGGTATTGGCTGTGCTTCCCGGTGCCCAGCGGGGGCAGGGTGGAGGCGGTGCTCTGTGCGCTCATGGTGTCCTTTGATGCCGAGGGGGTAGGTGAGATTACACCGACATTGGTGGTTTTTCAGCCCTGTCAGTGGGCTAGGTGAGGTGCGTCAGGTTAGACGCACCTCACCTAATCCTAGCGAAAACATTCGGCGGGTGATATTTATTTCTCACCGCGGACATTTTTCAGCGTATTTTACAGCCGCCAGTTGCGACCGGTTGAGTGCCCCTTTGAGAGGGAGCCCGAGTTTAGAACAGCGCGATCTTCTCGGGTGCCGGGAAAATGGCGTCCAGGGCGGCGAGGTCCTCAGCGTCGAAGCGCAGGCAGGCGGCCTGTGCGTTGGCGCGTACCTGTTCGGCGCTGGTCGCACCGGCAATGACGGAGGTGACTGGCGACTGCTGTGCGAGCCAGGAGAACGCCGCCTGCACCTCGGTGATGCCGCGCTCGGTGCAGAAGCTGTGGAAGGCTTCGAGCTGGTCCCAGTTGGCGGCGTCGAGCACGTTCTTCTTGGAGTGGGACAGGCGCGAACCGGCGGGAATGTTGTCGCGGCGGTACTTGCCGGTCAGCAGACCGTTAGCGAGCGGGAAATACGGCAGCACACCCATGCCGAAGTGCTGTGCGGCGGGCAGGATTTCGAGTTCTGCGCGGCGGTCAAGCAGGTTGTAGTGGTTTTCTGCGGCGATGAACCGTTCGGTGCCGAGTTCACGGGCGCAGTGTTCGGCGTGGGCGAGCTGCCAGCCGGAGAAGTTGGAGTGGCCCAGGTAGCGGACTTTACCGTCGCGTACGAGCTGGTCGAGGGCGCTGAGAGTCTCTTCGATGGGGGTGTTCGGGTCGGGGCTGTGGTAGAAGTACAGGTCGATGTAGTCGGTGCCGAGGCGGCGGAGGGACCCTTCAACGGCACGCATAATGTAGCGGCGGGATCCGCGGGCGTTGCGGTCGTTGCCGTTGAGGTCACCGACGGGCAGACCGAATTTGGTGACGATGGTCAGTTCGTCGCGGTCGAGGCCGAGCTGGGTGAGGGCGGTGCCGAACATGGTTTCGGAGAGGCCGGGTTCGGCGCCGTAGAGATCGGCAATGTCGAAGAAGCTGATGCCGGCGTCGACTGCGGCGGCGATGACTTCGTTGGTGCCTTCTTGGGTGCGGGTGGGGGTGCCGGGGCGGCCGAGGTTGTTGCAGCCGATGCCGACGCTGGGTACGACGAGGCCGGAGTTGCCGAGCCTGCGGTAGACGGGGGATTCAATACGTTCCATGCTTTTAACTCTACGTTGTGTGGGTATGTTGCGAGGTTATTTCCCTTCCAGTTGGGAGGCGAAGAGCTTCCTGAAACGTGATGTAGGGTCGGTCGTTAGGTCCCGGTAGGTTCCTTGCTCCACCACACACCCACCATCCAACACCACCACAGAATCAACACCACGCAACGTCCACGCACGATGAGACACCAACACCACCAAACGCCCCACAGCAGCCACCTTCAACCGAGCAAAAATCTCCTCCTCAGTCTCAGCATCCACAGCACTGGTCGGCTCATCCAAAACCCACACCGGCGCATCCCGAAGAACCACACGCGCCAACGCCAAACGCTGCCACTGACCACCCGAAAGACCAACACCACCAAACGACTCACCCAACTGAGCATCCAAACCACCCTCAAGACCACGCACAAAATCATCAGCACAAGCCACCGACAAAGCCGACCACAAATCAGCATCACCAAGACGCTCAACCGCCGCCTGAGGCAAACCCAGAAGAAGATTTTCACGCACAGTCAGTTCATAACGGCCGTAGTCTTGACTCACCACACCCACATTCGCCAGCAAATCATCAGGTGATATGTCCTGTACCGACTTACCTCCAATGAGAATGTCTCCGTTGGAGGGCTTAAGCATACCCATGAGTGCATTTACTAGGGTTGTCTTTCCCGATCCGCTGGGCCCGACAATACCAATCATCTGCCCGGGACCAAAAGTGAGATTGATGTTTTTAAGAGCTAAAGAATCAGCTTTTGGATACTGGATAGCAAGATTCCTAATGGAAACGCTGGAGATTTCAGGGTAGGTATCGGCAATCAGATTTTTCTGCCCGGGCTGTGCGCTAGAAATAAACTTTCGATATATATCAATGGCGTTTGACCCCGCTGCCATCGAGCTAAGGTCGCTTCCCATCGAGCCAAGCGAGACTATAGCCGAGGTAATACCTATAACAGCTCCAGCAAGAACACCGGGAGGCGGCGACGAGGTGGCTAGAAGAATAAGGGCTAAAGCTAGCAATGCAGCGCTTATAAAACCAACAATTGTATGTATTCTGAGGATGTAACGAGCTAGGCCAATTTCCTCCTCACCAGATTTTTTCCGTTCTTGATTAGCGCGATGCGCAAAGAATGAACGAGCGTTAAGAATTGCAAGCTCACGAGCAGTAGTTATTTGTGCAATCTGGTTAGTGCTATGCCATGCGTTGTAGCTATATGAATATATTTTTTCCATTGCCTCAGCATTTTTACTCGAATAGAGATGTGACATCAAGGCAACAGGAATCATGCCTGCAAGCATGCAGAGTGAAGCATATACATTGATCTTTCCTACGGAATAACTAAGGGCTCCCGTCGAAAAAATGATGAATATCAGAGCACCCATAGTAGAAACTTGAGACCCTAGGCTCCCCCCTGTCACAGCATCATGAGCTGCCCTTGATGAGCGAGCATAATCACCACTCGCGATTTCCTGAGAAGAACAAGTCGCCAAACGAGAAGATACGTTCTGAATACCTGTACTTGACATTCGAGAATTTAGAATCATACGCAGAGAATCTGATGCTTGTCCCAGGGCAATGTATCCTGCCAGCACAAAACTAACCCCCAGGGCTAGTGGGAGCACCTCATCCCGACTCTGACCCAAATGCTCAACAAGCCTAGTGACAGCCTCCATCTGCAAAGCAGGGAATAGCGATAGGCACACAACAGACGCTAGATAGGAGACGGTCCATACGGGGTGATTTCTGAAAGCATAAACCACGGACCAAACAGTATTAGCCATAATCTTACGCATCTTTATAGCCCCTTTCAGTAGAAGTTTTGCGCCCTGCAGAATCTTCAGAGATCTGATTTTTGAAAATTTCCATAAACTTTCCCTCTGCCTTCAGTAGCTCCCGGTAGGTTCCTTGCTCCACCACACACCCACCATCCAACACCACCACAGAATCAACACCACGCAACGTCCACGCACGATGAGACACCAACACCACCAAACGCCCCACAGCAGCCACCTTCAACCGAGCAAAAATCTCCTCCTCAGTCTCAGCATCCACAGCACTGGTCGGCTCATCCAAAACCCACACCGGCGCATCCCGAAGAACCACACGCGCCAACGCCAAACGCTGCCACTGACCACCCGAAAGACCAACACCACCAAACGACTCACCCAACTGAGCATCCAAACCACCCTCAAGACCACGCACAAAATCATCAGCACAAGCCACCGACAAAGCCGACCACAAATCAGCATCACCAAGACGCTCAACCGCCGCCTGAGGCAAACCCAGAAGAAGATTTTCACGCACAGTCAGTTCATAACGGCCGTAGTCTTGACTCACCAAACCAACATTTGCCAACATGTTGTATTTACTCTCAGAAGAAGCACCCTTATACGTTATGCTCCCCTGGGCAATTGGTGTAATTCCAAGAATTGCATTTATTAGCGTTGTTTTTCCCGCGCCCGAGGCACCAACTACTGCAATCATTTGATTATTCATCAGCTCAAGATTAATATCTTTAAGCGCAAAAGACGACACGCCCTCATACTGAACGGATACATCTTTGCATATAATTTTTGAAATATTTTCACGGTTAAGGTTAGAAGTTTTTATCTCAGAAGCATGGTCGTAAGTATCAGAGTCGCATACCCTTCGGAATTGCTGAACAGATAATGCTCCATTAATAATCTGACCAAATGAATATCCCACCTCTTGGGTCGCGCCAACACAGGCAATGATTCCAATCAGCGATCCAGCCACATACGATATATCGGCTCCTGAATCCACAAGGAAGTACAGGGACGCAAAAAGTAAGACAGAGCAGAGTAGCCCTGCAACCATGGAGATGATTCCTCTAACACTTTCAAGGCTCAATTCCCTACCGGCTGCCCGGCGTCGCCAGGACGCTACGCGTTGCGAGAAAAATCGGGAGGCTCTCATGAGGTGAAGTTCTTGGGCGCGACTTTGAGCCATCAGATTGTCTAGATAGTAGTTCTCTACCCGATAGTCCTCGTACATTAGGGTGTATATAGCGTAATCACGTTTAGCGAGGATTACCATTGCAATAGATAGGGGTAGTGAACACAGTGCCGCAAAAATTGCTGCCACAATGCTGACGTTTGCAATATTAAAACAGAGGAGGAAAACCATCGCAAAGGAATTCACCAGTGTCATAACTGACATGGTGTGAACCTGCAATTCCTGTTTCGATATTGCCTCTCTAGCAGCACGTATATCTTCCTGTGATTTTGTGCTACCTATATCAGACAACGGAAAAGTAGATAACCTGGTATTTAACATGCGGTGAACCCGATAGTTCATCTTTGATTTGAGGATAAGCATGTTACTTCTTACCCAGCGTTGAGCAATGATATTAATTCCGACAACAAGGGCAAGAGCAATAATATAAATCCATGCTGCGCCACCATTTGAACCGCTCAAGGCTGATACTGTATTACCGATCAGCAGGGACTGACTCAAGGGAATGCAGGCGATGACGGCTAGCGATAGGGCAGTGCTCACTAGGGTCACGGGACAGGTTTTCCAGGCTAGGCGGAAGGACCAGAGTATAGAAGAAAATAGATTTTTCATTCTCACCACGCTCACAAAGTCATATTGAACTCATCTTTGAGCCCTGAAACTCCTCGATGAGCGGACATCGAAACACTACCCGTGCCTCATTAGTTATTAGTTACCCTACCTCTCACTGAAAGATAAAACACACACATTCGCGCGTGTCTACGAATATTAAGCAGGTATATCTGCGATAGTGCCGGGCACCCAAGAGCCAGCCAACACCTCCATCCGCAATACTGCCCAGCCCTCTTCGTCATAGTCAGTCATATTAAGTTCATATTTCGCCTCAATGTCATGTCCAGAAATATTAGGACATCAACCGCCGCACATCTTGCACGCCCTCGGGGACGGTGGGTAGAGTGAAGGCGTTATCTATCAAGAGCGACCGAGAGATCTGGCTCGTCGACGTCGCAGCAACCTCGCCAGTATCCCCACCGTCACGGTGCAGGGTACGGACAAGGTGCTCCCGCCAGGACCGATAGAGAAGAATACCCTTCGGCACCCCACGATGAGCCGTACCAGCAAACCGGTACAGCGCATCCTGCAGAAGAATTCACGCACCCTGCCGGTGCGTATCTATCGGGTGAACACGAAGGATGGTTATGACGACAGTTCACCCGGCTCTTTCTTTTGAGCTGTTCCCTCCGCGCTCACACGCGAGCTGCGAGTCGCTACTGCACACGATTGCGGAGCTTGAGGGTACCAACCCCGACTACGTGTCGGTCACCTACGCCGGTGACGCGAAGCGCCGCCAGAAGACCCTGGCGCTGCTCGACCACCTGGTACACGAAACCTCCCTCACCCCGCTGGCTCACCTGATTTGTGCAGGCCATTCGGTGCACGAGCTGGAGCGTGCAGTCCGCCTGATTCTGGGTCTGGGCGTGCGCGGCTTCCTGGCTCTTCGCGGTGACATTCAGGAGGGTCAGGTTTCTGAGCTTCCTTTCGCCCGCTACCTGGTGGAGCTGATTCGCCGCGTTGAGCGTGAAGATTTCGCTCACCTGGCGGCTGGCAAGGTGTCGATTGGTGTGGCGGCGTACCCGCAGAAGCACCCCGAGTCCGCATCCCTGCTGCAGGACATTGAGATTCTGCTGTCGAAGCAGCGCGCCGGCGCGGATTTCGCGATCACTCAGGTGTTCTTTGAGGATGAGCGCTACAGCACCCTGGTCGACTCGGCACGCCTGGCGGGCGTGGACATTCCGATTATTCCGGGCATCATGCCGGTGACCTCACTGAAGCGCCTACGGAACCTCTGCCAGATGGCGGGCATGGAGGTCCCGACGGATCTTGCGTACCGCCTTGAGACGGCAACCAGTGACGCTGAGCTGCACCGCATCGGTGTGGAGTACGCGTTGAACCAGTGCCGCACCGTGATGGATGCGGGCGCACCGGGTCTGCACTTCTTCACTTTCAACGAGCATGCGGCGGTTCTGGACGTTCTGGATCAGCTGGATTTGCCGCGGTACAGCAACCGTTTCTCCCAGCCGCTGAGCGAACTGGAATACGCCTAAACCCACCCATAACGCTCCTTGTCGGATGCGTTTCCACTTTTCTCCCCCCACAAATATTCCGGGAGTTACGACCCCCGTTTCACCGCCCGCCGCTGGGTGGCGAAACACCGGAACTGACTCCCACATCTATCCCCAGTAAAGGAAAAAATATTATGTCGAACACCGCATTCCCCGCCGCAACCATTGTTGGTTACCCCCGCGTGGGCCGCTTCCGTGAGCTGAAGAAGGCTCAGGAGGCTTTCTGGAAGGGTAAGGCCACCCTGCAGGAGCTGCAGGACACCGCCGCTGACGTGCAGCGCACCTACTTCGAGCGCGTGACCGCCGCCGGCCTGAAGGCTGATAACTACTCGATTCCGGCAACCTTCTCCTACTACGACCAGGTGCTCGACGTGGTTCGCTTGTTCACCCTGGTTCCCGAGCGTCTGGCTGAGGCTAAGGATGCACGCGGCCTGCTGGATCTGCCCGGCTACTTCGCACTGGCGCGCGGTACCGAGACCCTGCCTCCGCTGGAGATGACCAAGTGGTTCGACACCAACTACCACTACCTGGTGCCCGAGATTGGTGCCGACACCGAAATTAAGCTGAACCTTGAGGCTATTGACGAGCAGCTCGAGGTCGCAAAGCAGGCTGGCGTGAAGGTCCGCCCGCAGATTGTTGGCCCGCTGACCCTGTTGCTGGGCGCTAAGGCTGAGCAGGGTTCCGCTGAGGACTTCTCCCCCGTCGACCGTCTGGATGAGTTCGTTGCCGCATACGCTCAGGTGCTGGAGCAGCTGGCCGAGCGCGGTGTTGAGTGGGTTCAGCTGGATGAGCCGGGCCTGACCGTGGACCGTGCCGACAACGCGAAGGTGGCTGAGCTTGCCGAGCGCACCTACCGTGCCCTGGCTGCTGGCGAGAAGCGCCCGCAGATTCTGGTGACCAGCCCCTACGGTTCCCTGCGTGAGAACCTGCCGGCGCTGCTGGGTACCGGTATTGAGGCTCTGCACCTTGACCTGGTGCACGGCGTGTACTCGAAGGCTGAGCTGGAGTCTGTTTCTGCCGCTGGTGTGCACCTGGTTGCCGGTGTTGTGAACGGCCGCAACGTGTGGCGTGCCGATGTTCGTGCGGCTCTGAAGACTCTGGAGGCTCTGCCCGGCGCATCCGAGGGTGCTGTGTCGGTTTCCTCCTCGACCTCCCTGCAGCACGTGCCGCACGACCTGGCTCTGGAAGACCCGGCTGAGGTTCCCGTGGACGGCCTGGCATTCGCTGATCAGAAGGTCGCTGAGATTGCTCTGCTGGCTCGTGGCCTGGCTGAGGGTGAGGCTGCTGTTGAGCCGGAGCTGAAGGCTGCTGATGAGGCGCTGGCTCGCTTCGCCGCTGACCCGCGTAAGCACAACGACGAGATTCGTGCCCGCGCCGCAGCTGTGACCGCCGAGGACTTCGACCGCCCGACCATTGATGTTCGCCGCGCGGCTCAGGCTGACCTGAACCTGCCGAAGCTGCCGACCACCACCATTGGTTCTTTCCCGCAGACCGCTGAGATTCGCCGCCACCGTGCGGAGGCTCGTGCGGGCAAGATTTCCGCTGAGGAGCTGAACGGCTTCCTGCGTGACGAGATCGCTTCGGTCATCGCACTGCAGGAGGAGCTGGGCCTGGACGTGCTGGTTCACGGTGAGGCTGAGCGTAACGACATGGTTCAGTACTTCGCCGAGAACTTCGACGGCTTCGCAACCACCCGCCACGGCTGGGTTCAGTCCTACGGTTCGCGTTGCACCCGCCCCTCGATCCTGTTCGGTGACGTGAAGCGTCACGGCGAGGGCCTGCGCGGTGAGGCGTTCACCGTTCCGTGGAGCTCCCACGCACAGTCGCTGAGCGACAAGCCGGTCAAGGGCATGCTCACCGGCCCGGTGACGATTCTGGCATGGTCCTTCGTGCGTGACGACCAGCCGCGCCGCGAGACCGCTAACCAGGTGGCTCTGGCTCTTGCCGACGAGATTGCCGACCTGGAAGAGGCAGGTATCCGCATCATTCAGGTGGACGAGCCGGCTCTGCGTGAGCTGCTGCCCCTGCGCCGCGATGAGCAGCCGCAGTACCTGGATTGGTCGGTGAACTCCTTCCGCCTGGCAACCAGCGGTGTGAAGGATTCCACTCAGATTCACACCCACCTGTGCTACTCGGAGTTCAACGAGATTATCGACTCGATTAACGCTCTGAACGCTGATGTGACCAGCATTGAGGCGGCTCGTTCGCACATGGAGCTGCTGGCTGATATTCCGGAGAGCTTCGTTTCCGGTCTGGGCCCGGGCGTGTGGGACATCCACTCCCCGCGTGTTCCTTCTCAGGAGGAGATTGAGTCCCTGCTGAAGGCTGCGATTGGTTACGGCACCATTGCTGACCTGTGGGTGAACCCGGACTGTGGTCTGAAGACTCGTGATTACGAGGAGACCAAGCAGTCTCTGCGTCACCTGGTGGATGCCACCAAGGCGATCCGCGCGTCCCTCTAGGAGGCGCCTATTGGTTCCGCTGCCTGCTGCGGGTTGACCGGATGATGGTTTGCTCGCGGTAACCTGCGGCAGGTGGCGGTTGTTCGGCTTCGTGCCGGTATGCGTACCGACTGTATGCCGAGCTTTTGGGGATAGATAACGGGCCCGCCCGCACGGATTCTTCTGCACCGTGCGGGCGGGTTTTCTGCATCCTTGGAGGGGGCAGAGGGCGCATCTTGGAGGGGCATACGCCCCCTACCCCCAAATACCCCGCTGAGAAGCACCTGTACCGGTGAGCCACCATCTGGCGCGGTGCCGGTCATCCTGTGGCTTGCGGGCGTAAGAACATAGAATGGAACCATGACTACTAACTCTGGAATCACTAAAGAATGGGTGGATGAAACCGTCAAGCCGGGCGACGATTTCTTCCGCCACGTCAACGGCAAGTGGCTTGCTACCCACGAAATCCCGGCGGACCGCCCCAAGGACGGCGGCCTGTACACCCTCCGCGATAACGCAGAGAAGCACGTGCGTGAGCTGGTGGAGAAGATTGCGAAGGAGCAGCCTGAGTCCCGTATTGGCGCGCTGTACAACTCCTTCATGGACGTTGAGAAGATTGAGGCGGACGGCCTGGAGCCGCTGCTGAAGGAAATCGCCCCGATCCTGAACTCGGCAACCCCCTCCCACCTGGCTGTGACCCTGGCGTTGCTGTCTCGTGCGGGTCTGCCGCAGCTATTCGCCTGGTACACCAGCAATGACCCGAAGGACCCGAAGAATTACACGTTCTTCCTGTACCAGTCGGGTCTGGGTCTGCCGGATGAGTCCTACTACCGTGAAGAGAAGCACGAGCAGGCGTGCGCGGCGTATGTTGAGCATATTGCCCGCATGTTTGAGCTGACCGGTCTGGCTGAGGGCTTTGGCCTGACCCCGGAGCAGGCGGCTCAGCTGGTGTTCACTCACGAGTCTGAGCTGGCTCGTCTGCACTGGAACGTCGTGGAGAACCGCGACGCTGAGGCGACCTACAACCCGTACCAGGCGACCGAGCTGGACGAGAAGTTCCCCGGCTTCCCGTTCTCCCAGTGGCTGCTGGCTCTCGGCGCTGACCCGGAGACCCTGGGTCAGGTTATTGTGGCTCAGCCGTCCTTCTTTGAGGGTGCGGCGAAGCTGTTCACCTCCATCCCGCTGATGAGCTGGAAGCTGTGGGCTGTGTGGACTGTTCTGCGTTCGCGTGCGCCGTTCATGTACGACGAGCTGGTTCAGGAGAGCTTCAACTTCTACGGCAAGACCCTTTCCGGCACTCAGCAGATTCGTGAGCGCTGGAAGCGCGGCGTGGGCGCTGTTGAGAAGGCTCTGGGTGAGGAGATTGGCCAGGAGTACGTGGCCGTGCACTTCCCGCCCTCGCACAAGGAGAAGATGCTGGTTCTGGTCGGCAACCTCCTGGAGGCGTACCGCGAGTCTATTGAGTCGCTGGACTGGATGACTGAGGCAACCCGCGAGAAGGCGCTGGAGAAGCTGTCGAAGTTCGTCACCAAGATCGGTTACCCCGATAAGTGGCGTGACTTCTCCGCACTGGAGCTGGTGCCCGGTGACCTGTTTGAGAACCTGCGCCGTACCGGTGCGTTTGATGCTGACTGGCTGATTGCCCGTAAGGGTCAGCCGGTGGATAAGTCGGAGTGGCTGATGACTCCGCAGACCGTGAACGCGTACTACATGCCGCCGGCGAATGAGATTGTGTTCCCGGCAGCGATTCTGCAGCCGCCGTACTTCAACCCGGATGCTGACGATGCGGCAAACTACGGCAATATCGGCATGATTATTGGCCACGAGATTGGTCACGGATTTGACGATCAGGGTTCCCGCTACGACGGTGACGGCAAGCTGGAGAGCTGGTGGACTGAGGAGGATTACGCGAAGTTCAAGGAGCGTACCGCAGCGCTGGTGGAGCAGTACAACGCGTACGTTCCGGTGGGTCTGGATCCGAAGTTCCACGTGAACGGTGAGCTGACTCTGGGTGAGAACATTGGCGACCTGTCCGGCATGTCGATTGCATTGAAGGCGTACCGTCTAGCGTTGAAGAAGCAGGGTATTGAGTCGCTGGATGACGCACCGGTGATTGACGGCATGACCGGTATTCAGCGTTTCTTCTTCTCGAATGCTCGCGGCTGGTGCACGAAGTCCCGCCCGCAGCATGCTGAGGTGATGATTTCGGTGGATCCGCATTCGCCGGATGAGTTCCGTGTGAACGGTGTGGTGCGCAATATTGATGAGTTCTATGAGGCATTTGGCGTCTCTGAGGGCGATGCACTGTACCTGGCTCCGGAGGAGCGCGTGCGCATCTGGTAGCACCCCGATAAGGGTATATGCTTTATTGCGTATATAAGAAAGGCGCCCGCCTCGTGGGTTTATTCCACGAGGCGGGCGCCTTTTAGGTGTAGAAGCTATACGCTTCTAGGCTGAAGCTTTTAGGACGCAGAAGCTACTGCAGAAGCCGAGGACGAAGAGGAAGAAGCACGCATACCGGTCAGCTTCCACGCGCCGTTCTCGTACACGCCGTGCAGGGTGCGCTCCACCTCGTCCTTACGATCCGATTCAGAGGGAGCTTCCTGCACACGGTCCTTGCTTGCAATGAACTCACCGGGATCCATAGTCAGGCGGATATTCCAGTTGTAGGTGTCACCCTCACGTTCGGGCTGCGCGGAAAGCATGGTGATGGTGACGGTCGCGTCGTGCATCCAGGCTTCACCCTTGACCAGCTTCTCGCCAAGAGTGCCACTTGCCGGCTCAATCATGCTCTTCAGCTCGGACTTGTCGAGCGCGCATTCACGCAGCGGCTCGGTCTTACCGGTGCGCATGTAGTATTCCATGGCTGCGCCGAAGAACGCGATGGACTGGTACAGGCCCTCCACGCTGTTCTCGTTAGCGACGGCGGGCTTGACCGGCACGGGTGCGTTCTTGGACGGCTCGGTGCGGGTTGCGGGCTGGTAGTCGGAAGGCTTGGAGGTGTAACCGTCCAGGACTGCAACACCGGAGTAGTCGCTACGTGCGGTCTTAGATGCAGTTGCGGAAGCAGATGCGCTACCGGATGCAGATGCAGAGCCGCTGGCTGCCTGGGGCTGTGCACCGCATGCAGCCAGGAGGGTCGCACCACCGGTTGCCGCGAGCAGGCCGAGGGCGGATCGGCGGGTTACGTTCTTCATGGATTCTCTCTATCTGTGGTGTGGTTCCGCACCGCGGTGCGGGTGATGCCTGGGGCATCTAACGGGAAGACGGCACTACACGGGATGTAGTGCCGTCTTCCAGTATATGTTTTGTGGCTTGGGATTCTTTAGCCGCCGTAATAGTAGTAGTGGCTGTAGGAGCTGCCGTAGTAGTCGCTGATGACGATGCGGCCGCGGCGGCCGTAACGGTTGGAGTAGTAGCCGTTATAGGGGTTGCGGCGCACGGTCGGGCGGTAGGTGGTTGCCTGTGCGGGGGTGAGTAGCGCGCCGAGGGCGGTTGCTGCGCCTGCACCTGCGGCGGCGAGTGCTGCGCGGCGGGTGAGGCGTGCGGGCTTCTTGGTGGCCATGGTGTGCCTTTCGGGGTCGGTGTTTCTGTGAAGTGACGTGGTGTGTGCACGGCGTGCGGCTGTGCATTAACCATTTCTTATTGTATGCCTCAACGTTAATGTTTTTACGCGCAGAGTGCACCTTCTAGTTGAGGGTTAGATCATGCGGGCTAGTCCACGTTTTTCCGGCAGAAAAATTGCGGAAATATTGGTTGAGAAACACGCCGGGCACGCACTAAAAATGGGCTGAAAACAGCCTAAATTGCAGGCTACATGTCTACTTCGGCGAGGCCGGAAATGTCCTTGTCCTTGATGTGCGGGATGGTGGAGCTCCAGTTCATCCACGCCTTGACCTGGGTGGCTTCTTCGGAGTTGTTCATATCTGGCCAGCGGTCGTTTTCGATCCTGAACCGGGTCATTGCGAGGAGGGGGTAGCCCTCATAGACGGGTCCGAAACGCGCAATGCGCTTACCCGATTTTGTATCGAAGGTGACGGAATCCGAAATTTCGCTATCGAAACTCTCCCTGTACGTGACCTTATCAATCGCGTTGAGCGGGTAGAAGGTTTTATTATCGTGCCCGTTGTCCTCTTCGAATCCTTCCGGTGAGATTTTGGTGTAAGAACCAGCGGTTTCGTTAAAGCAATATAGAAAAAAGCACGTGAAGAGGAAAGCTCCAACATCATATAGAAAATGGAATCCTATATCGCCCAGCAAATGCACCATAAACATCAGAGCAGGGGTCATAGGAAGCATGACGGCAAGCACAATTATTTCGGAGCGGTCGCTTCGAGTAATGTAAATGTTTTTGGCGTACAGCTTCTTGTCTTGGCGTCGGTTGATTTCGTAGACAATGATGGACCGGATTATCTTGTACGTCTGTAGGACGTTTACTACGCCCCAGAGGGCAATCATGGTGTAGTTCATCATCATGGTGGTCAACTACCCTTTCTATTTATCGGTGACCGGTAGCCTTCCGGCAACGGTGCGGAGGGTGCAGGTTCGTTCTCAGAGTAGCTAACGAAATCGGGTGGTTAAGCCCAGATTCGCGTTATCCGCGGAGTGGTTGCCGAGTCTTCACCGGAGCATTGCGTCGAGTTAACCTTCTGGTCAGATACGGTGCGATAGGCTAAGGATGTGCCCGCCACCTCGCCGTAGCGAGCACGATTCACCAACCACTACCGCACAAGGACGTACATACTGTGAACGCTGCTGAAACCGGAACCCTTTGGGGACTTATCGTCGCCCTGATACCGGGCTACCGCATTAAGCTCGGCAAACCCACCCTGAATAAGAGGCAGAAAAGACCCCTTTTTGGATTTCTCTTCTCTTGGAGCGTCACTATCCTTGGGTTCGTCATCTGGCCTATTATTTGGCTGAGCCTGGGATACCCACGTCCTTCCGGCGACCGAGAGATTGTCAATCAATGGGTTCTACTTTTTGTAGGTGTCTTTGGGCTTGGGTTACTGGGCGCTCTCCCTTTGAATCATTGCTACGCCTTCTACCTTGAGCTGTGTGAGGACCACGTGCGGTGGCGTAATTGGCGGTGGAAGGAACGCACTTTCACCTACCCCTCGATTACGTTTGCCCATGTGGAGAACAACGGCAAGAACGGGTTCTTGCGTATTGGCAGCACTGAGATGGGTAAGCGTACTTGCAGCTTTGACCCGTACCAGTTTGATGCGACGATTCTGATGGTGCAGGTGCTGTACCGTGACGATCACGGGCACTGGGCTGAGGAGGACGGCCTGGACGTGATGAGTGTGGTGGGGATGTACGGCTCTTCGCGAGATATTTATGCCCAGTTTTATGACTTGTGCGAAACGAAGTACATCGTTGGTCAGACGAAGAGTGAGCGTCAGAAGCGCCGCCGCCGGGCTGCTCGTAATGAGGCGCGTAGGCTGGAGCGTCAGCAGGCGCGTGAGGAGGCACGCCGCGAAGCGCAGAGGGTCAAGAAATCCCGGAAGACTAATGAGGTGAGCGATGGAATCTCATAACAAATGGTCAGAAAGAATAACAATGCTTTTTCTGACGATGTGCGTTGGATATATCTTTTTTATCATTCCCATAAATCTACGTGACGACAGTGACGGTTTCACCGCCACCTGCACCGTGACTAAGGCGTACACGCAAGAGCGTCGCGGTACAGACCTTGGTGGCATGACTGACATTGGTTTGAAGGGCGTCTTTGAGACAGAAGAGTGCGGCACGCTCACGATGTTTGAACCCCCTGAGGGTTGGAAGATTCCTGCATATGTCAAGACGGCGCAGCCAGGAAAAAAGTACCTGTTCCACGTGTCTAATCGTTCACCTAAGAAAGATCAAGATTTTGTAACGACCCGCTTTGAAGAAATCAATGAATAAAATTTCCAAGGGGCGGATTACATATAGATTTATCCAACCCTATAATCTATACTCCAGCCCAAATATCCCTAAAGAAAGTTTTTCAATATGATTATCATAGATTTTATAAAAGATTGCATAAAAGGCTTCTCTGAAGGATTCTTCGGTGATAAGCGCCCGAGCAATATCATAATCATGACAATCGTCGTAGCATCCCTCCTATATGTTGCCCTATACCTTCCACGTACTTTGGGTAACGACAGTGACGGTATCACAGCCACCTGCACCGTAACCAAGGCATACACAAGGCCTCGAGGCGGCACGATAGGCGAGCTGAATGATACTGCCCCCGTAGGTGTTTTTGAAACAGAAGAATGCGGCACTCTCACGATGATTACCTCTCCGGAAGGTCGGAAGATTCCTGAGTATGTTGCAACAGCTCAGCCGGGTAAAAAATATCTATTCCACGTATTGAATTCATCCACGAAAAAGGAACGAGATTTTAGTACAACCCGCTTTGAAGAAATCAAAGAATAACCAGCTCATGAGCTAAAAAGAGAGCCTCGGGTGGTGCGAGTCTTCAACTCGTACCACCCGAGGCCTTCTATATGGCATCTATGGTCTATTTCCCCTTGGCTTGCTTCTTACTATCTGCCAGACCAGACGCCTCCTGCAGTTTCAAGTAGTAATAAACAATGGACTCACGGTTAGTCCACTCATCCACCAGAGCACGATCTGAAGGGTTGTGCATATCTGGCCAGCGTTTCATCTCAATTCTGAAACGAGTAATAGCCGGTAGGCGATAGTTACCGTAGATGGGCTGGAGGGCTAGAATCTCATCACCGGATTTTGTGTAGAAATGAAGGGACGCTGCACGCTCACGATCCGAATTGTCCTTGCACACCACTTTGTCGATTGCGGTGAAAGGGTAGAAGGGGTCGCCCACCTGTTCCACACCATCCAAGGAGACCGTAACGTACCAGTAGCGGATGCCAGGAAGGCCTCTCATGAAGAAGGGCGAGATGATGAAAGCTGCGATGTCGAACCAGTGAAATCCCAGGTCCATTCCTATATGCATGATGAACATAGGGACCGGAAACATGAGAGCTGCCACCGACCAGAAGGCGACTTCAAAACGGTTCAGGCGAACGACGTAGATGCCTTCTGCGAGTAGTTTCTTGTCTTTGTGCCGGTTCATCTCGTAGGTGATGACGGCTCGGAGTACTTTGTACCCGACGACGGCTACGTATATACCCCAGAAAATAAGCATGATGGTGTTGATCATGGTTCCTCACTAACCTTTCTATCTATCGGTGATTTGTTGCCTTCCGGCAACGATGCGGAAGTCAGCGGGTTTGTTCTCAGGGTAGCTGAGGAAATTGGGTGGTCACGCACGGATCCCGGTCCTCTGATGAATGGTTGCCCAGTCTTCACCCGAGCCTTGCACCCAGTTAACCTTCTGGTCAGATACCGTGCGATAGGCTAAGAACGTGCCCGCCACCTCACCGGGGCGAGCACGATTCACCAACCACCACCGCACAAGGACGTACACACCATGAGCACAACCGAAGTAAGTAGCGAAACACAAAAAGGCAACGAAAGCCTAGAAACCTAACAAGGAAAGCTAACTATCTACAAGAGGCAAACCGATGGAAATTAATTACAAACGCCGCCAGAGAATAGCGCTCATTATTTCGTTCATCATTCTTTGGTACGTGTTCTTTGTTGTCCCTAAAGACTTACGTGATGACAGTGACGGTATCACCGCTACCTGCACCGTAACTAAGGCATATACGAAAGAGCGCGGCGGCACAGTAAGCGGTATGAACGATATTAGACCCAAAGGTATTTTTGAGACAGAAGAATGCGGTACTCTCACGATGTACGTACCTCCGGAAGGTCGCAAGATTCCCGAGTACGTTGAGACCGTCAAGCCTGGCAAAAAATACCTATTCCATGTCGCAAACTCATCTCCTGCAAAGGAACGCGATTTTGAGACGACCCGCTTTGAAGACATCACAGAGCAACAGCCTGCAGCCCAGAAAGAAGGTGAAAAGCAGTGAAAAAGAACTCCCCGAGGAAAAAGAATGTTTCAAAGAAAAGGAACACCTCAAAGAAAAAGAGTTACCCAGAGGTAAATTACACTCCCGAAACTGGGGCTATAAAGAAGATTAACAAAAAGAGATACACCAGGAAAAAGAAGAATAAAGTCGACTTCAAAGAGTATCTTCGCAAAAAAGTAAAAGCTGTGTGGGATGCACGCGACGTCATCATAATCATGGCAGTCATGCTAGGGTTCTGCGCGTCCATACATTTCATGACCAACTACAACCCGGGCAATGAATCCGCTATCTGCACTGTTACCTCAGTCGAAATCATTGAGCACGAGGACCCCTACTCAATCTCCGGTGAATTCGAGACGGAAGAGTGCGGAATCATCACATCGAGCAAATCCCCTGATGGTATCCCCATCCGCAAATACCTCCAGAACTTTAAGACGGGCAAGAAATACAGGGCATACAAGTCCTTCTCTACCCGTAACGATGAATTCGACTTCAGCGTCCTCCGCTTCGAAGAGATTAAAGAGTAACCCCACCCCCGCAGAAAGGAATCCACCATGGACATTATCGGTGACTTTATCATCGGATTTTTTGAAGTGGCCCTCGCGTCCTCAACAACCCTGCAGCGAGTATTTCTGTGGATTCTGTTCTCTATATCCATTCTTCTCATGTTTGTCCCCACCGTGACGGGTGAATACGCGTGGAGCATCCTATCCATCTCCACGATGCTGTTTTCCGTCGTGATGATTGACGGCACGCGTGAGCACGGTGTGCAGGATGCAAAGAACGGCGGCGCGTACCATTACTTTATGCTGACGGTGGGCACGTTCTGTGTTGTTGCGATTGTTCTGCTCGCTGCTCTCTCCCTGGTGGGTGTCCCGCCGGTTACCTCAACCCCGCAGGTGGACGGCATCAATTTCGCGCCCTGGTATGTGGCGGCGTCCGCGCTGGTTCTGCTGCTGTTCTTCTACAATGCCGCGCAGCCGAGCGAGGAGGTCCCTAACCTGCACCGTATGGAGCGCATCAACCGGTATGTTCGCGCGGTGGTGCTGGGTGTGAGCGCCCTGATGGTGTTCTTCTGCCTGCTGATTCCGGTGGCTTCTTTCGCTACTGCCGGTTATGAGCCTGTGGGTGTTTCGGTGGTGCTGTGCCTGGTGCCGGTTTTCCTGATTTTTGTGCGCCGCACCCTGTTCAAGCTGTGGGCGTCGACCTTTGAGGAGGGCACTGCCGGGTATGGCGTGTTGCGTGGCTTCTGCGTAGCCCTGGTGGGTTTGGGCGGATGCTTGGCGGCGGCCCGTCTTGCTGCTGATGTTGTGCAGTCGGGTAGCGGGTTGTCGCTGGTGTATGTGGTGCCGGTGATCGCCTCGTACCTGCTGGTGAAGAGGTACGTGACCGTGGGTGTTGCTATCCCCGAGAAGGAAGAGGACGAGGAGGACCCGGAGGCTGAACCTGCAGCCCACTAAACAGTGGAACCCCGCGGGCCGAGAGATGATCTCAGCCGCGGGGTTTTTCTATGTTGCACAGAGTTCGGTAAGTGCACTAGGTTGAAATGAAATGAAAAATACTTTTAACTATCACCTCAAGGTTGAATTGAATATCCTGATGAGGCACCGACTAGGAGGAAAAAATATCAACCTTCTCATATTGGACTGATAAAGTGGTACGGGGCTTTTTCTCATTCCGGCTTTGCCCCTGACCCTTTCCACTCAGGTGGGCACTATACAGTGGCGTTTCAGACTTGCCGCTGTTATGTGTCCGCACGGTATATAACTCAACGAAAAGATCATCATGACCAACCACACCACAGCGCGTCAGCGTCTACTCCGCTTCCCTTTGATTTTGGGTGTCACGACGGCACTCATTTTCTCGTCATGCTCCACGGGCACGAACAATAACAGCACCCCTTCCGATAAGGGCACTGTTACTTCTCAGAGTCCCCGCCAGGTGGAGAACGCTACTAATGTTCTGCAGAACGTGAATGTTCAGATGGGCCGTGACGGCGAGGTTTCGTCGATTGAGTCGACCAACATTTACGTTAATGACAAGGATCGTACGAGCTCCTCGAGCAATGTGCAGTTCAAGCCGAAGGACGTTGTTAATGACCTTCCTGTACGTGTGAGCCTGCAGTATTCTACTGAGCGCGGTAGCGGCACTAACCTGAATGATTTGAACGGCTACAGTGGCGAAATCACGATTAAGGTTACGGTTGAGAACCTGACGGTGAAGACCGAGGACGTCACCTATGATGCATCCGGCACTAGCCGTACTAGCCCTGCACCGGTTGGTACTCCGTTCTCTATTGCTGCTTCTACTGTTCTCTCGGGTTCTCCTACTCAGGTTATTACGACCCCTGATGCTGCTGATTCGTCGACGAATGGTGTGGTGAGCACCAATGATGAAGGTAAGGCGGTTGTTCAGTGGGGTGCTATTTCGGCGCCTCCGGTGACTGGTAGTTCTTCTTCTTTTGTATTGAAGGTTAAGGCGAGGGATTTTAGTGCGCCTACCTTCAACATTTCGGTGCAGCCTGGTTTTGCTTCTGATTTGTCTGGTGCGGGAATCATTACTAATGGTTTCACCTCTCAGGATGCGTCTCAGGTGGCGCTTCTGCAGCGCACTATTGATACGGTCAACGAGGTTAATACGACGTTGACTAGCGCTAGTTCGCAGGTTGCTCAGGTGCGTCAGAGCCTGGATGATACGTCTGCGACTTTGGGTAAGGACACTGCCGAGCATCTGAAGACTCAGAATGAATCGTTGACGAAGACCATGCAGGGTCTGCAGGCGAATATTGAGAGCCTGCAGAAGGATCTTTCTGAGGCTTCGCGTACTAATAATTCTCAGCTGATTTCTCAGTTGGAGCGTACTGTTGCTGCTCTTCACTCGATGTTGGGTGATACGACGGCGCGCCCCAATGTGTCTGTTTCGCATAGCGGCGGTCGTTGTGTTGTACATCGTGAGGAGGGTGCGAATAGCCGCAGTGTGTACGGTAATTTGGTTCAGCTGTCTGCTGTTCTGAATGCGTATGCGGAGGCAAGCTCGGATTGTCAGCAGGATCTTACGGCTTCGATTCGTGAGATTGTTGGCCCGGAGCATCCGACCGCTGAGACTTGTTCTTCTAACGGTTCGGTGACCTGTGCCCTGTTTGGTGCGTCGGTGACCGTGCAGAGTTCTTTGATTGCGCTGGTTGCTACCGGTGAGAAGATTGTGGATCACCTGCAGCCGGAATATTTGAAGGGTGCGAACAACAACTATTCGGCGTTGAAGCGTCAGATGGATGAGCTTGTTGAGCAGGTGGAAAAGGACCCGTCTTCTCTTGATGGTGATGCTGTGCGTTCTTTGAGTGAGAAGGTTAGTGCGGCTCGTCAGAGTGTGAATCAGATGAAGGAAACGTCGAGTCGTCTGATTGAGAGCATCAAGAACGTTCATTCTCGTGCGGCTTCTGCTCGTGCGGAGCTGGTGGACGGTTCTGGTTCTATGAGCGCTCAGAATAAGGAACTGGCGGAGCAGCTTTGTGCTCTGTCTACTGAGCGTGGCGGTTCTCTGTCTGCTGAGCAGGTTGAGCATCTGCGTGGGTACTTGACGGCTTCTTCTTGTGGTAGCGCGGCTTCGCCCTCTGCTGCCCCCTCGTCTGAGGCGCCGTCTGAGGCTCCTAGCCCTGCGCCGTCTGAGTCTGCTTCTGTGGCTCCTTCTGAGGAGCCGTCGAAGAAGGTTGAGGCTCCTTCCGCTGCTCCTTCTTCTGAGGCACCTTCCGCTGAGCCTACTGCTACGGAAGGTAATACTCGCGTCATTACGGTGGAGAATGCGAACGAGCGTACCTACACTTCGAACACTCCTGCCGCACGCACTCCGATGGAGCAGCGTATTGCTGCCGCGGTAGCTGCGTGGGATGAGGTTCTTGCCGCTACTTCGATGGATGACCCCAAGGAGGGTCTGGCTCGCGACGCCAAGGACCTTAACGATGCTGTGAACGCGGTAGATGGTGCCCTGGGCGAGATTGAGAAGACCCTGAACGATGCCGCAAACGCGCAGAACCAGGATACGGAGAAGAAGGAAGAACCTACTGATCAGGCTAAGGTTTCTCTGCGTGATCGTATCCATTCAGCTTCGGATGCTGTCAATGCTTTGGGTAAGAACCTTGAGGATATGACGAACATGCAGGCTGACCTCTCCACCGCTATTAAGGAAGCGTTCAAGGAGTCTGCCGATGAGACTCGTGAGAGCCTGACGAGCATGATTAGCGAGGAGATTCGTAAGGTTTCGAGCGATGGTTCTTCTAGTGCTTCGGCTGCTAAGGCGGCGTTCTCTGCTTCGATTGCTGGCATTACTGATACCGCGAATACTGTGGTTCAGGTGGCTGGTGAATCCATCGAGGTTCAGCACAAGGATATGAATGATCGTATTGAGGGTCTGCGTCAGTCTCTGGATTCGGTGACTGAGCGTTCTCTGGTTGCTCTGAGCACCCGCGCTGAGAACGCTACCCGAGATTTGGCTGGTGCGTCCGTTCAGCTGAATAACGACCTGTCGAAGCTCATGCTTGATTTGGGCGATAGCAACGCTGAGGGTGCTGGCCTCTTGGGTGCGCTCAAGAGCAATAGCGCGAAGGCTGGTGCGGCTGATTACCAGCTTGCTTTGGCGATGCAGAATGCTCAGGGTTACACGAACCTCCGTTCTGAGGATATTGCCGCTCTGCAGAAGCGTCAGGCGCAGTTCAAGGCATCGCTGCAGCGTCTGCGTTCGCTACCGACCTTCCACCTGTCGAATGCTGGCAGTGCAGAGGTGAAGACGGTGTACACCTTCCAGATTGGTGATTAGCCGTGGGGTTTTCCCCTCATTTGGGCTCTGATTCAGGTCCTCACCGCCGCGAGGGCAGGCGGCTCACTCAGCGCACCGTGGTGTGGTGTGTCAGTCTGTGTGTGCTGTTTAGCCTTGCGGTGGTGGGGATCTGGTATGGCGTGCGCGCTGTGACTCCTCAGCCTTTGCCACTTGGTACGGGTACGAACCCTGCGTCTGCGGTAACGGTTCAGCAGGCTATTTCTCTTCCTGCGTCTGGTCATGAGCCTGTTATTGGTGTTGTCGCTACTTTTGGTGATGATGCTGAGGGGTCTGCGTGGCGTCTGAATGCTCAGGGTGCTCGTGTTGCCCAGTACCGTCTGGCTCTGGGTAATTCTTCTGTGAAGGTTCTTTATGCGAACGATAAGGGAACGGAGCAGGGTGCCCGTGAGGCGGTAGAGAAGCTCTCGTCTGAGGGCGCTTTGGGTATTGTGCTTGCCTCTCGGGGTGAGCATCTTCGGGGTGCTACGGCTGCCGCTAAGGAACGCAATGTTGCGGTGATTGAGGCGTATGACCGGGTAGATGCTGGCGATGGGGTGTGGAGTTTTGCTCTGGATCCTGAGCAGGAGAAGCAGGCCTATACGGCTGCTATTCGTTCGCTTGCCGGTGTGTCTAGCGCGGGTTCTTCGCAGCAGCTTGATGGTGTGCGCACCATTCTGTTGGATGCGGGCGAGGGCTCTGCGCCGGATCTTCCCTATACGAGTCGCGTTCATGTTTCTGCTGATGAAGACGGTATGAAGGACGCTCTCAAGGAGCTGACGCGCCTTCTGGGTGATAAGTCTTCGGGCTCTTCTCCTGTTCTGGTTTTGACGGGTTCGGCGTCGACACAGGCGAAGGTGCTTCGTTCTCTTCAGAGGGCGGGTATTACTTCTCCGGTGATTGCGGGTGAGGAAGCTTTGACGGAGCCTTTTATGCGTCTTCTTCTGGAGAACGGTGGTTCCCTGACTGACAATATTCGCGTTGTGGGGCGTGTTCAGGCACGCGCTGCGGCGTTGAGCGCTGATGATGCCGGTCGTGCTTCTTCGGCATTTGTATCAACGGTTGAGCGTATGAAGAACGATTCTTCGCTAAAGGACTTGTCGGGCGAACAGGCGTTCTCGAAATCGGCAGCGTGGGCGGATGCTCCCTCCCATAACGCGCTCTTGGCTTTTGCGTATGCCACAAGCCAGGTTCGTGAATACACTCCTGAGGCAGTTCGACGGGTTCTAGGAACTCTCCGGCTGGACGCTAAAGATTCTACGGTCGCGTATCCGTTGGATTTTTCGTCTTCTTACGCCGCTGGCGGGCAGGTGGGTCTTCTTTACCCGACCGCGGAAGCTTCGACGATTCAGGGTGGATCTTCCTCAACGGATGCGGTGAATCCGCCGGTGTGGATGCTTCGCACGTTCACCTCAGAATCTCGCGACTAGCTGTTCCGAACAAAGCCTCATCCGTACAGAGCCAGCCCATTACACCCCGGCTTTCGGGGGTTCCCTCCTAGTCCGTTCACCAGCGGGGCTCACGATTTATCTATTTTGGAGAACACCTTATGCGCTTTTTCCTTGATCTTGAAGAGCATAACGGGAGCTATGAACTAGACTCCTGGCAGCCTGAGACGACCATCGCTGATCTCATTCAGGCGACCGGTGGTCCCTCCCTGCCTGCAGACGAGCCGCTGTATTGCGATAACCGCCCGGTGACGGCATCCTCCACCCTGGCAGAGGTCAAGCCGATGGAAGGTATGCGCATCTCTAGGGCACCGCTCTCCTACCCTTCCCTGGTGCAGGGCTGGAGCGTCTGTTTGAGCGGCGGTTCGACGGTTACCCTGCCGCGCCCTATCCCTTCTTCGCGTCCTCTGGTGGCGGGTCGTTCCCCGTACGCCGACATTGTGCTGCCCACGGCGAGCGCGTCGTGGGAGCATCTGCACCTGCAGGTGGTTCATGATGAGTCAACGAATACTCAGAAGGTGCGTATCACTGATCCGGGTTCTACGAACGGTAGTTTTGTGGACGGTCAGAAAATCCCTGAGGAGGGTTTGACTGTTTCTGAGAGCACCACTATCCATGTTGGTGATTGTGTGCTGACTCTGCAGCCTGCGCCTCAGGAGAAGGCTGCGCCGCGCCCCGGTAGCGCCCCGAACGTGAGTGCGTCGGGTACCGCACCGTTTAACCGTCCGCCGCGTCAGGGTGCGTTGAGCGCCCCGGATAAGGTGGAGGCGCCTACCCGCAAGAATGTTTCTGACCCGCCAAAGTTCAATCTTGCGATGGCGGTGGGCCCGATTATTATGGCGGCGGCGATGGTCGCGATTATGCAGGAGATTCGTTACGCCCTTTTCGCGATGCTCAGCCCCATTCTGAGTATTGGCATGTGGGTGGAGCAGAAGCGTCGTCACGCTAAGGACAAAGTGAAGGAACGTGTGCGTTTTGAGCAGGAAATGGAGAAGTTTAAGGAACGTATCGCTCTGAGTAACCGTGAGGAAATTGAGCGTCTTCACGACCTAGCCCCGGCACCGGATGCCGTTCAGCTGCGGGCGCTTCTTCCTGCAATGACGCTGTGGCGTCGCCGGAGCACCAGCCCTGACCTGTTGACTTTCCACGTGGGTACTGGGCATATCCATTGGGCTCCTGAGCTGACGAAGCCGAGCAATCCTGAGCCTGAGGTTCAGCATATTCTTGAGCACAATACCCTGTGGGATGCCCCGCTGGTTGCTGACCTGCGTGAGGGTGGCGCTATCGGTATTGTGGGTCCGCGTGAGCAGTCTCTTGCCCTGGCGCGTAGCCTGGTGCTGCAGGCGGCAACCCACACGGGTCCTGCTGATATGACGATTGCGGTCTGCGCTGATTCGGCGCGCTCGCAGGACTGGGTGTGGACGTCGTGGCTTCCGCATATGCATATGGCGCAGAACCAGCAGATGCGTTGGTTTGCTTCTGGTAAGGAGCAGTCAGATCAGATGCTGCGCTCTCTTTACAACGACATTGAGTCTCTTCCGACCCGCGGCCTGTGCGTGGTCGTTGATTCGGATACCCTCACTGAGGGCCGTGAGTCGCCGGCACGCGACCTTTTGGCGTATGGCGATGAAGTGCGTCTGATGGCGAATAAGACTGCCGCTGCGGGCGCTCGCCGTGTTGCCGGTATTGTGCTGGCTTCTTCTGTTGATCGCCTTCCTGCGTCGTGTACTTCCGTCGTGGAGATTGGTGAGGAGGCTTCCATCACCTATTCGGAGCCTCGCCGCCGTTACACGGTGACTGATGGTGTGCTCGCCGGTGTGAGCGCTGAGGATGCTCTTCATGTGGCGCGTACTTTGGCGCATCATGAGGACCCTGAGCGTCTGCTTCTGGGCGGCGGTTTGCCGCAGCTGGTGAAGTTGCCTGAGCTGGTTGGTTTGCCGACCCCTCCGGGTGCTGAGGATATTGAGGCGTTTTGGTCGCAGGCTAATGGTTTCAGCACAGAGATTGGTGTGGGCGACTCTGGCGCGTTCACCCTGGACTTGGTGAAGGACGGTCCTCACGGTCTGGTGGGTGGTACCACTGGTTCGGGTAAGAGTGAGTTTTTGCGTTCATTGGTGGCGGGTTTGGCTGCGCACCATGATCCGAGCCGTTTGAACTTTATTCTGGTTGACTTTAAGGGTGGTGCGGCGTTTAAGACGTGTGAGCGTCTGCCGCATACGATTGGTACTTTGAGCAACTTGGATGCTCAGTTGGCGCACCGCGCTATTGAGTCGTTGGAGGCGGAGATGGACCGTCGTCAGCGCCTGTTTGCGGCTGCTGGCGAGGGCGTGGACAACATTAAGGATTATTTGGCGACGAACCCGCCGGAGCCGATGCCTCGCTTGCTGCTGGTGATTGACGAGTTTGCGATGCTGGCGAAGGACTTCCCTGATGTCCTGTCGTCGCTGGTGAGCATTGGTGCGGTGGGTCGTACCCTGGGTGTGCACATGATTTTGGCGACTCAGCGTCCTGCCGGCGTGGTGAATGACGACATTCTGGCGAATACGAACTTGCGTGTGGCGTTGCGTGTGCAGAGCCGTGAGGATTCTTCGAACGTGATTGGTGTTCCGGATGCTTCGGAGATTTCGCGTTCGCAGATGGGTCGCGCCTACGTGAAGCTGGGCCAGAACGATATTTCGCCGGTGCAGACAGCCCTGGTGACGGGTCAGAGTGGCACTGAGGTGGTGACTTCTCTGGAGGTTCGCGCGACCGATAGTATCGGTATTCCTCGTTCGGAGCGTGCGCGCCCGAAGGTGTCGTCGAGTGATGCGAATGACCTGGATCTGCTGATTGATGCTGTTGTGGCAGCCCATGCGGCTCGTGGTGCAGTTGCTCCTCGTAAGGTGTGGCCTGAGCCGTTGGGTTCGTATGTTGATTTGGCTGATTTTGGTGTTCGTGGCTTCCCGGACCCGGATCTTCCCGCTGTGGGTGGTGTCCGGGACGGTGTTCTGATGTGCACTTTGGGTGATGAGCCTGAGCTGCAGCGTCAGGTGCCTATGGGCTGGAATATTGAGATAAGCAACCTGCTGTTGGTGGGTGTTGCCGGTAGTGGTACGACCACGACGATTCAGTCTGTGGCGTTGGGTTTGGCTCAGCATTATTCGCCGGAGGACATCGATATTGTTCTGGTGGATATGGGCGCTGATGGCTTGTTGCCGTTGGGTTCTTTGCCGCATGTTGTTTCTGCTGTGGGTACCGGTCAGGGCGCTAGGGAGCGTCAGGCTCGTTTCTTGCGTTTTGTGAAGTCGGAGCTTGATGCTCGCCGTGCTGATGCGTCACGCCGTAAGCCTCTTTTCATTGTTTTGGATGGTTTTGCGACGCTGCGTGATGAGTTCTCTGACGCTGTGAGCATGGATTTGTTGGCGAATTTCTACCGTGTGTATGCGGATGGTCCTGCTGTTGGTATTCACTGCGTGGTGTCGACGAGTCGCGCGAAGAATATCCCGTCGCAGATTCTTGATGCTTCGTTGCAGACGTGGTTCTTCCAGCTGAGCGATGTCCACGATTATTCCTCGCATGGTATTCGCGGCACGAATGTTCCGGCTGCGGTTCCTGGGCGTTGTGTTGATCCGAAGCGTCTGCGTCAGATGCAGGTGGCTACTCCCGCTGTTGGCGTGGAGGAGGCTGTCTCTATGATTCGTGAGCGCTTCCCGCAGGCTCCTGCTAAGCGTGATGTGATTGGTCAGCTGCCGACGTGGGTTTCGTGGGAGAGCATGCCTGCTGCTGAGTTTTCTCCGAGCCTGTGGCGTATCCCTGTGGGTATTGCGGAGGCTACGTTGGAGGCGTGCGCTTTCGAGCTGTACGAGGGTGAGCACGCCATGGTTGCGGGTAATCCGCGTTCGGGTAAGTCTTCTCTGCTGGTTGCGTTTGCTCGCCTGGTTGCTCGGGCGAGGGCAGCGGCGGAGCAGTCGGTATCTGCCGCGTTGGCGTCTGGTGATGCCACCGCGGCAGAGAACGCACGCATGGATGCCGCGGAGGTTCCGGAAATTTGGGCTGTCTTCGATCAGCGTTCAGGTCTGGTGAATGCGCCGGAGGGCGTTTTTGACCGGGTGTTTGAGAGCAAGAATGCTTCTGCTCAGGTGCAGGCGGCTTTGCAGGATGCCGCGGGCCCGGTGCTGTTGCTGATTGATGACGGCGACCGTGTGGATGACCCGATGAACGTTTTTGATGCGATTGTGAAGGGTGACTTCCCGGACGTTCACATTATTGCTACGGGTAAGCCGACTGATTTGCGTCCTTTGTATAGCCATTGGACGAAGGCTATTCGCAAGTTCCGCACTGGTGCTGTGGTTCAGCCGAATGTTGATACGGATATGGACATGTTCGGTTCTATTCCGAGGCGCGCCCCGGTTCAGCTGAGCGTTGGTCGTGGCTACGCGTTCCTTGCCGGGTCGCCGGTTCTGGTGCAGCTGATGAGCCCTGAGGATTCTCAGCACCGTGGCGGGCTGTAGGGCTTGTCTGGCGTGTGGTGAGGTATGGTGTAACTTTACCGGCTATTTTGCTGTAGGGGTCGCCCCGTCTGGGGAGTCTTCCTGTGTGTTGTGAAGTTGATGTTAAGGAGTTAGCCCGTGACTGTACCTGCTGGTTCGCCGCAGTACTCCGGCTCGGAGCGTCGTGATGCTCATCCTACCCCGCAGGTTGCTGGTCAGCCTGCGGGGGGCTTGGTTGCGGGCGCTCCCCTTGGCTCTTCGTATCGTTTGGTGCGCCGGGTGGGTTCTGGTGCGGTCGGTGAGGTGTGGGCTGCTACGATGAGCGGCTCGTGGGCTCTGTATGCGGCGAAGGTTTTGCGTCCGGAGCTTGCGGAGAACCCTATGGTTCTTGAGTCTTTTGTGCGTGAGCGTTCGGTGTTGTTGGCGCTGTCGCATCCTCATATTGTGCCGTTGACGGATATGGTGGTTGAGGGCGGTGTGCTGGCTCTGGTGACGGAGTTTCAGCATGGCGGTTCGTTGCGTCAGAAGCTGGATTCTGAGGGTCCGTTACCGGTTCGTTTGGCGTTGAGTCTGATGGTGCAGGTTCTGAATGCGGTGGAGTTTGCTCACCGTCAGGGCGTGATGCATCTGGATATTAAGCCGGAGAATGTTCTGTTGAGCGGTGTTTTGGGGGAGTCTCTGGATCAGCAGGTTCGTGTGGCTGATTTCGGTATTGCATCTTTTACTGGCTCTGCGGGTTCGGGTTCTTCTCGTTCGTTTTCTGGTACTCCGGGGTATATGGCTCCGGAGCGTTCTGCGCATGGTGTGGCGACTCCGGCGGTGGATGTTTATGCGTGCGCGGTGACTCTTCATGAGTTGTTGGTGGCGGCGCGTCCTCTTCCGGCGCGTGGTGGTGCGGTGCAGGTGTCGCCGCAGATTCCGGCTGAGGTTGCTGAGGTGCTTCACGGGATGTTGGCGGAGAACCCGGTTCAGCGTCCTGGGGCGGCTGAGGCTGCCGCTAAGTTGCGTCTTTTGGCTGAGGGTTTCTCGGCTGATACGGTGCTTCCTCGGTGGGTTGAGGTGTCTTCGGGTGCTGTGGGGTACACGCCTACGGTGGTTCATGGTGCTGACCCTGCGGTTTCTGCGGTGCCTGGGCAGAATGTTACGGAGCTGTATGGTGCGGGCATGCCGTCGCTGGGTCAGGCGCAGAATGAGACGGTTATCCGTGCTCCTTTTGTGGTGGAGCAGCCGGTATATGTGCCTGACGAGGTTATTGAGGAAGAGGAGCCTGCTCGTTCGCCGTTGCGCCGCCCGCTGGTGTGGGGCGCTATCCTGGGTTCTTTGATCCTTGTGGGTGTGCTCGCTTTTGTGGGTTTGAGCGGCGGTAAGGGTTCGTCTAAGACGGCTGAGTCGTGGTCTGCTTCAAGCCGTAGTTCGGCGTCTTTGCCGAGTGGATTGGGTACCCGTATTGAGGGTACGTATAACCCGCGGGATAAGAGTGCCCGCCTGACTTTTGAGTTTTCCTCGCAGAAGTCGGCTCTTCGGGGCGATATTTTGCAGGTGCTTCCCGGTGTTGAGGGTGGTTCATGTGCTTCGGTGACGTGGGATGCCGGTCAGGCGTCTTCTGGTGTGTCGAAGAATCAGTCGAGTGTGACTGCGGTGGATGTTCCGTGTTCGTGGAATCTGTCTGGGGTGAGTATCCCGGCTAATGGTGTGGTGCAGGTTCGGGCGAATGTGTCTGCTGAGTTTAAGGATTCGCGTGCTTTTGAGGAGTGGGTGAACCGTATTGATTCTGAGACGTCGAAGGCTATTTCTGACAGGGAGGTTCGTTCGACGGCGTACCCGATTCAGCGTTTGCGTTCGATTGAGTTGCGGGTTCCTTCTCGTGTGGTGAATCAGAGTGTTTTGCCGGTGACGGTGGTTCCGGTGTGGCCCAGTGGTGCGGATGAGTTGAATCCGTTGATGGTTTTGCCGCGTACGGGTGAGTTTTCGACGCTGGTTCAGGCGATTTCTCCGGATGCTCAGTTGATTAGTTTTTCGGATGGTTGTTCGGGGCATGTGTTGGTGTCTGAGGATCAGCGGGTGGTGACGGCGCTGTCGGTGACGTCTAAGTGCCGCCTGAACGCGCAGATTGGTAATTTCACGAACTTGTCCAGTAGCGACTTCGCGATTATCACCCGATAATGGTGGCGCTTAAATGAGCCGCCGCTGGTACGCAGAAAGCCCCTGGGCTGAGAGGTCATCTCTCAGCCCAGGGGCTTTCTCTATATGATTATTTATTGACTGAACGGTGGTTATTCTTTTATTTCCTCGAGGCGAATAGTATTGAAATTCACGGTATCATTTCTTGTATCTAATGTTTTATACATTTTATATTTCTTTCCCGCCTGAATTTGGGAAACATACTCCCGAATAGTTTTGCCATCTGGAGCGTCATACATTTTAACAACACCACATTCACTTGTCTCAAAAACACCCCTGGGAGAGAATACAGTGTAGTTTGATGCCTGACCTCCAATAGCTTCAATTTTAGCTACGCTTACGGTACATATGGCGTACCAATTTTTATCTTCGAAGTGGTCAGTGTAGTGTATATATGTAAACAATAACCCCATGCCCAGAACAAGACTAATGAAAAATCTTAATTCTGGATTGAACTTCTTTTTTAACCAGGAGAACATTATTTAATCGCTTTCACAACAACACTGTTTAAAAACATATTGCTAAGTAATTTATCCACCGCACCTGCAGGATTCCGAGCCGCTTCTGCAGCCTGATACATAGGATAAGTAACCCTATCTCGATACTTACCCGCAACGCCTGCATCCATCTTTACAGCTCCCTTTACCGAAGACTTCGAGAAATCCTTTATAGCACCTGTAGCAATTTTGTCGATATATTCATCCCAGTCTAGTTGCCGCCCCAGGACAGCTTTATCAGTAGTGTACTGAACACTAGTCTTAATAAGGCCACCACCTGTATCTGCAACAGCACCGGTAAACACATCTGTAGCACGACCTCGGATACCTACACGAGCAATATCTCCGCTGTATCCCGAAACCCCCATACCAGTCTTTAAACCTCCACTATACCGAGAACCGATTGCAGAAGCTCCGGCACCAGAAATAAACATCCCGATGCCCCCCATGACACTCTTATCCTTCACAGTATCGTCCATATAATATCCCATCACATTGTTTAGGCCGCCGGACAGCGTATCTTTTATCATGTCCTCTGCAATCTTTGATTCCTTCATCGAAGCACCAATATTCCTGCCCTGCGTAGCTACAGCAGTCTTTACCTTATGCCATTTCGATGCAAGAGCACCCGCTTCCGCCGCTTTTTGGGCAAGCCTAGTAGCCTTAGCAGCTTCAGCTGCCTTCTCTATCTTAGTCATCTTTGATGCAGCATCAGCTATTTTTTTCAAATTACCCAAACCGCCAGTAAGAGCACCAGTCACAGCACCGGTAATACCTCCCTTCACGGCTTCTCTACCAGCCTTTGACCAGTCCACCTTTCCACCGGAAGCTTTCTGCTCAATTACCGA